>CEUK01006320.1_pt1 | contig 40269 bp, 37 predicted proteins | sample 356451 | NCBI WGS metagenome assembly CEUK01 (sample SAMEA2622843, study PRJEB7988) | marine metagenome | isolation source: saline water (ENVO:00002010), including
ATTAAGATTGACGTTTCAGAATTACTTCTTCAAATTAGATTTATTATTATTTCAAAAAAAATTAATCATATGATTCAGAGAATAAAAGATGGAAAATAGTGATGTTAGTCAAAAAAAGATGGCTGATGCAATAAGATTTCTTGCAGTTGATGCTGTTCAAAATGCAGGTTGTGGTCACCCTGGTATGCCAATGGGAGCAGCTGATTTTGCAACTGTCTTGTTTTCTAAATTTTTAAAAGTTGATCCTAAGGTTCCTGATTGGCAAGATAGAGATAGACTTGTTTTATCTGCAGGTCATGGTTCAATGTTATTATACGCTATACATCATTTAATTGGTTATAAAGACATGACCCTTGATCAAATTAAGAACTTTAGACAATTAAATTCTGTAACACCAGGGCATCCTGAATACGGTCATACTCTTGGAGTTGAAACAACCACAGGACCTCTTGGTCAGGGAATTTCAACAGCAGTTGGTATGGCTATAGCAGAGAGAATACTTAACTCTCGCTTTGGAAGCGATATAGTTGATCATAATACTTATGTCATAGCTTCTGATGGTGATTTAATGGAAGGAATAAGCCATGAAGCTATTGGGTTAGCTGGTCATTTAGGATTATCAAAACTTATCGTATTATATGATAGTAACAATATCTCAATTGATGGATCTCTAGAGTTATCTGATTCAACAGATCAAAGTAAAAGGTTTGAAGCATCTGGATGGAGTACTAGAGAAGTGGATGGTCATGATCACAATGAAATTGAAGAAGCTATTGCAGAAGAGTTAAAAACAGATTCTCCATCTTTGATAATATGCAAAACAACAATTGGTTATGGATCTCCTGATAAGGCAGGTACATCAGCATCACATGGAGCGCCTCTTAATCAAGAAGAAATTGATAACATGAGAGAGAATCTCGAATGGAATCATGGACCTTTTGAAATACCTACCGACATTAAAGATGCATGGAGACTGGTAGGATTAAAAAATACAAGTATAAGAAAAGACTGGGAAGAAAGATTGTCAAAAACCGATGACAAAAAGAAAGTTAAATTTCTACATGCAGTCAATGGTGATATTTCTGATCTGGCTAGTAAGAGTATACAAGAATTAAAGCAAAAATATTCATCAGAGAGTCCAAAACTTGCAACAAGGCAATCCTCGCAACAAGTATTAGAAGCTCTCAATCCAATAATTGAAGAAATGATAGGTGGCTCAGCGGATCTTACACCATCAAATAATACAAAAACTAATGATTTAAATCCAATTTCAAAAGATAATTTCAATGGAAGATTTATTCATTATGGAATTAGAGAGCATGGAATGGCTGCTGCCATGAATGGAATGGCTCTTCATAAAGGATTAATTCCTTATTCTGGAACATTTTTAATTTTCTCAGATTATTGTAGGCCTTCAATAAGGCTTGCAGCATTAATGGGTATAAAAGTTATACATGTTATGACGCATGACTCTATTGGTGTAGGTGAAGATGGTCCTACACATCAACCAGTTGAACAAATTCCAAGTCTTAGAGCTATTCCTAATTTAAATGTTTTACGACCTGGTGATGCAACGGAAGTTGCTGAATGTTGGGAAATCGCTATTAAGTCTGATCAACCAACAGTAATTGCTTTAAGTAGACAGGGGTGTGAGCATTTTAGAAATACATTTGAGAGCTCTAATAAATGTGAATTAGGTGGTTATGAAGTTGGTTCAGTATCAAAAAAACCTGATGTTTGTATTATTTCTACTGGTAGTGAAATTTCAATCGCAGTAGATGTAAAAAATGAATTAGAAAAAGAGGGTATAATTTGTAAAGTTGTTTCAATGCCAAGTTTTGAATTATTTGAAAAGCAATCTGATAATTATAAAAAAACACTTTTAGAAACCAATGGAATCCGTATAGGAATCGAAGCATCAGTTGGTACAGGATGGGAAAAATACCTTGGAGAAAAAGGATTTTTTATTGGAATGAATGGTTTTGGAGCAAGTGCTCCTGCATCTGATCTGTATGAACATTTTGAAATTAATAAAGAGAATGTTTTAAAAGTTATTAAAGAAAATTTATAAAAATAGGTGAAAAAATGGTTACTAAAGTTGCAATAAATGGATTTGGAAGAATTGGACGATTAGCGCTAAGAGCAATAGTTGAGTCTAAGAGAAAAGATATTTCGGTAGTTGCTATTAATGATCTCGGTACTCCGGATTTCAATGCCCATTTACTTCAAAATGATTCAGTGCATGGTCAATTTCCTTATAAAGTTAAATATACAAAAACCTCTATAAATGCTGGTCTTGGCCCTATTAAAATTTATTCTGAAAGAAATCCTGAGGATCTTCCATGGGGAAAATTAGATGTTGATATTGTGATGGAATGTACAGGAATTTTTACCGATAAAGCTAAAGCTTCATTGCATCTAAAAGCTGGAGCAAAAAGAGTTCTTATAAGTGCACCTTCAAAAGATGCAGATATTACTGTGGTTTATGGAGTTAATCATAAGAAAATAAGAAAAAGCCACAAAGTAATCTCGAATGCGTCATGCACAACAAACTGTCTTGCACCAGTAGCAATGGTTATAGATAAACTTTGCGGTATTAATCAAGGATACATGACAACTGTTCATGCGTTTACTGGAGATCAAGCGATACTAGATACTCTTCACTCTGATAAAAGAAGAGCTAGATCTGCATCTCAATCAATAATTCCAACTTCAACAGGCGCAGCAAAAGCAGTTGGCTTGGTTTTACCTCAGTTACTTGGTAAGTTAGATGGAACGGCTGTAAGAGTACCTACTCCAAATGTATCAATGATTGATTTAGTCTTTAACTCAAAGAAAAAAGTAAGTGTTGATCAAATTAATGATGCTATGAAAAAGATTTCATCTGGTTCTTTAAAAGGTGTACTTAATGTCTCTGATCAACCACTTGTGTCAATTGATTATAATCATAATCCAGCAAGCTCAACGTTTGACTTAACTCAAACCGAAGTAATAGGTGGAAGGCTTGGTAGAGTATTAAGTTGGTATGATAATGAATGGGGTTTTGCCAATAGAATGAGTGATACAGCTTCAGTGATTGGAAAACTTATCTAAAAGAAATAATGCTTAATTTAAGAAACTTAGATCAACTTTTAAAAGAAAATTTAAAAGATAAAGTAATCTTTATTAGAGTAGATCTTAATGTTCCTATTAAAGATGAAATTGTTCTGGATGAAACAAGAATTGAAAGAATTATTCCAACAATAAACGCACTATTAGAAAAAGAATCAAAAATTTGTTTATTGTCTCACTTTGGAAGACCTGACGGTACAAATAACAGCAAGTTTTCTCTCAATAAAATTATCTCTTCATTAGAGAAATACTTAAAAAAGGATATCTTATTTATAGAAAATTCTTTTGAAGAAAACGTAAAAGAAAAAATACAATCATCATCAAATAATCAAATAGTGTTATATGAAAATACTAGATTCCATGACGGAGAAGAAAAAAATGATCAAGATCTCGCAATGAAGGTTGCTCAAAACGCAGATTATTTTGTAAATGATGCGTTCTCAGTCTCTCATAGATCTCATGTTTCTACTGTAGGTATCGCAAAATGTCTTCCATCTTTCTCTGGACGATACTTAGAGAAAGAGATTTTAATGATAAATAAATCTCTAAGCACAAATTCAGGAGAGAGACTTGGTATTATTGGTGGTTCAAAAATTTCTACAAAATTAAAAGTTCTTGAAAACCTTACAGAAAATGTTGATAAGCTTTTTGTTGGTGGAGGAATGGCAAACACATTCCTTCTAGCAAAGGGGTTTAAAATTGGAAAATCATTATGTGAAAGATCCATGATAAATACCGCAAATAATATTTTGTTAAAAGCAGAGAAAAATAATTGTGAAATAGTTTTACCTATTGATGCATTAGTTGCAAAAGATATGGAAAAAGGAACTTCATTTAATGAAACATCAATTGATAAAATTCCTTCCGATGCTTTAATACTAGATATAGGATCAAAAACAATTAGTAAAATTACTGATATTCTTCAAGAAATGTCGACAGTTGTTTGGTGTGGTCCTCTTGGTTTATTTGAGTTAAATCCTTTTCAAACGGGAACAGTTTCAATTGCAAAAGAAATATCAATGCTCACAAAAAATAAAAAGATTATCTCAGTGGCTGGTGGTGGTGATACTGTTGCTGCATTAAGTCAATCAAATTATAATAAGGATTTTACATATATATCAACTGCTGGTGGAGCTTTTTTAGAACTACTAGCCGGTGAGAAACTACCTGGACTGGAAGTATTAAGACAATAAGGGAAAATAAAATGACAAATATTAATGAAATTGCAACTCAAATGGTAACTCCTGGAAAAGGAATTTTAGCAGCTGATGAAAGCTCAGGCACGATCAAAAAGAGATTTGACTCAATAAATGTTGAATCAACAGAAGAAAATAGAATGAACTACAGGCGAATTTTATTTGAAACGCAAGAAGCTATGCAAAATTATATTTCAGGAGTAATCCTTTTTGATGAAACACTCAGACAATCAAATAAAGATGGTAAAAAGTTAGTTGATATCATAAATGATGCAGGGTCTCTTCCAGGTATTAAAGTTGATATGGGGGCTAAAGAATTAGCATTTATGTCTGGCGAGACAGTTACCGAAGGTTTAGATGGCTTAAGAGAGAGATTGGAAGAATATTCTAACCTAGGTGCTAAATTTGCAAAATGGAGGGCTGTAATTGCTATTTCAGATAAAATCCCCTCTTCTCTTTGTATTGATGCAAACTCTCATGCTCTTGCAAGATATTCAGCGCTTTGCCAGGAAGCGGGTATCGTACCAATTGTTGAGCCAGAGGTATTAATGGATGGCTCCCATACAATCGAAAGATGCTACGAAGTAACAAAAGATACTTTAACAAAAGTTTTTGAAGAATTAACTGAGCATAAAGTTGATTTAAAAGGAATATGCTTAAAACCTAATATGGTTATAGATGGCAAAGAATGCTCAAAGAAATCTTCATCAGAAGAAATTGCAAAAATGACAATTAACTGTCTTAAGGAGACTGTTCCATCAGAAGTTCCAGGAATAGTTTTTCTATCTGGTGGTCAATCTGAAATTGAAGCAACAGAAAATCTTAATGAGATTAATAAAATAGAAGGAACACCCTGGAATCTGAGTTTTTCTTATGGTAGAGCTCTTCAAGCTTCAGCTCTAAAGGCTTGGCAAGGTAATCATGAAAATGAAGAGGCATGCTCAATAGCTTTTGCTCATAGAGCAAAGATGAATTCTCTTGCAACAAAAGGTATGTGGTCTAAAGAACAAGAAAATTAAAACTAGGAATTAATTATGAAGATTAATGGTAATGAAATTAAACCGGGGAATATAATTCAACATAATGATGCAATTTGGGTTGCCGTTAAAACTTCGCATGTAAAACCTGGAAAAGGTGGAGCATTTGCTCAGGTAGAATTAAAAAAAATACCTGATGGTACCAAACTTAATGAGAGATTTAGGGCTTCTGAAACAGTTGAAAGATTAAGACTTGATAATAAAACTTATCAATATTTGTTTACTGAAGGAAACCTTGCCTCCTTTATGGATAAAGAAACCTATGAGCAAATTGAAATATCTCTGGATTTTATAGGTGAAAAGATTGCGCTACTTCAGGATGGAATGGATGTTGAAATTGAAAGTCATGAGGGAACACCGATAAACATCGCCCTACCTGATCACATAACTCTGGTTGTTAAAGAAACTGAACCAACAGTTAAAGGACAAACTGCTGCTGCATCCTATAAACCAGCAATTTTAGAAAATGGATTGCGCGTAATGGTACCACCGTTTGTTCAAATTGATGAAAAAATTATTATTAACTCAGAAGACTTGTCATATGTTAAACGTGTTGATTAATGGATTCACCACTTTTAAATATAATGCAAAAGGCTGCAAAAAAAGCCTCAAGGGGTTTAAGACGAGATTTTAATGAACTTGAAAATCTTCAGGTTAAAACTAAAGGTCCAGCAAATTTTGTTACGGCTTCAGACATAAGAACTCAAAAAATAATTTATGAAGAATTATCATACGCAAAACCAGATTGGTCTTTCATCATGGAAGAGTCAAAGCCAATAAAAAATCAAAATACAAAAGCAAGATTCATAATTGATCCAATTGATGGTACAACAAATTTTATGCATGGAAATCCTAACTTTGCTATTTCAATTGCAGCTGAAATTGATAATAGATTAGAAGCAGCAATAATTTATTCTCCTATTACAGACGAAATGTTTACCGCAGAGAGAGGTAAAGGATCTTTTTTAAATGATAAAAGAATAAGAGTAGCAACCAGAAAAAAATTATCCGAGTCAATTTTAATAACTGGAATTCCTCATTTAGGCAGAGGGAATAAAGAATTATTTATAAAAGAAATGGATAAAATTATTCCAGAAGTTGCAGGAATAAGAAGGTCAGGCTCAGCAGCTCTCGATCTCGCATGGATTGCCGCTGGTAGATATGATGTTTTTTGGGAAAGAGGTCTTTCTGTATGGGATATAGCGGCAGGAATTTTACTAGTGCGTGAAGCAGGAGGCTTCGCTAAAGGAATTGATGGAAGCGATCAGGATCTTTGGAATGGAAATATAATATCTGGTAATGATGATATCATTCTAGCCTTAAGTGAAAAATTAGGCTTTTAATACTTGCATGACCAACAAATGCAATGTAAAACGTTCAAAAAATAGGTAATTTTATGAAAAAAGACACACATCCTGATTATCATATTATAACAGTTAAGATGACTGATGGCTCTAGTTTTCAAACACGCTCAACCTGGGGTGAGGCTAATGGAACTTTGGTTTTGGATATTGATCCAACAACACACCCTGCTTGGACTGGTGGGGGCCAAAAAATTCTAGATCGCGACGGAAGAGTTGGTAAGTTTAATAAAAAATTTGAGGGTTTTCTTGGTGGTTCTGAAAAAAAAGACAATTCCGGAGAGAGCACCTCTGATAAAACAGCCTCAGAAAAAAATGAATCTGGAAAATAATCCTTAAAACTTTATTAATTTATTTTTTAAAAATACTTTCAGCATTACTTTTTGATAATTTTTTAATCTCGATTTTTTCTTCAGCTCTATCTATCTCTTCTTTAAGGGATAAAATCCTTTCTAGAAGCTCGTTAATACTCAGCTTATTAAGATCTTGGTTTTTCAAGTCACTAATAATTGACTGTTTTTTTATAACTTCATCTTCCATTAATTAATCCATTGATTATTCTTATTTTTTAAACAATATTATTTATAATATAATCTAAGAATATAATTTTATAGATTTTTATACAGAAATTTTTACAAATTACATTTTATCTTATATAGATTGCCGATAGTAATTTATAATTATTTTTATCTTTGGAGAAAAATATGAATCAACCATTAATGCCAAAAGCAACAGCTGTCTGGTTAATAGATAATACAGCATTAACTTTTGAACAGATTGCCGATTTCTGCAGTTTACATATCCTTGAAGTCAAAGGAATTGCCGACGGCGATGTGGATCATGGTATTAGAGGTGCTGATCCAATTGCAGCAGGTCAACTAACAAGATTAGAAATTGAAGATTGTCAAAAAGATAAAAACGCAAGATTAAAAGCTATTCAAAAAAGAGATGATCTTCCAGAAGTTGCTCGAAGGGTTGGAAAAAAATACACACCTCTATCTAAAAGACAGGACAGGCCAGATTCTATTTTTTGGTTAGTGAGAAATCATCCTGAGCTTTTGGATTCACAAATTGGAAAACTTGTTGGAACAACGAAATCAACAATACAATCAATAAGAGATAGAACTCACTGGAACTCAGCTAATCTTACTCCTGTTGACCCTGTATCAGTTGGATTATGTACTCAAGTTGATCTTGATAAAGCTGTTCAAAAAGCCTTTAAAAGAATTGAAAAAAGAAAAGCAGAAGAAGCAAAAAAATATGAGAGTGAAGGAATTACTGCTCCTGAAAGTTTAACTAATGAGGAAAAACAAGAACTTAATATTGAAGAAAAGATTGAGGTAACAACTAACGATGCTGAAATTACTTCCGAGGAAAACTTTGAAGAAAATACAGTACCTGAAGAGAAAAAAGATCAAGATGAAAAAGAGTACACTTCAGACAGTGTATTTGCGAAGCTTAACGAGTTAAAAAAAGAAGATTAGTTTAGAGAATTAATGTGAATAAAAAATCTGATGAAATAAATTTAGTTTCCGTGATAATGGGAAGTAAATCAGATTGGACCACCATGCAAGATACATGTAATATTTTGGATGATCTTAAAATATCATACGAAACTAAAATAGTTTCGGCACATCGAACTCCAAATAGACTTTTTAATTATGCAAAAAAAGCTAAATCAAGAGGTATTAGTGTAATAATAGCAGGGGCAGGTGGTGCAGCACATCTACCAGGAATGATCGCCTCATTAACAACACTGCCCGTTTTAGGAGTTCCCATTGAAAGTAAATCTTTAAAAGGTATAGATAGTTTACTATCAATCCTACAAATGCCAGCAGGTATTCCAGTTGGAACATTGGCTATTGGTTCAGCTGGAGCAAAAAATGCAGCCTTATTAGCTGCATCAATACTTTCAAGTCAAAATACAAAAATTTCTAAAAATTTAGAAAAATGGCGATTAAAACAAACAAAATCAGTAGCTATAAGTCCTATTGATGACTAAACCAATAATTGGAATATTAGGTGGTGGTCAATTAGGAATGATGTTGTGTGATGCAGCAAAAGAAATAGATATTGAGACTCATGTTTTTTGCCCAGATGATGATTGTCCATCTAAAGGAAGGTCAACATATTTTAGTATTGGGGAATACTCTGATGAAGAGAAGATAATTAAATTTTCTAATAGCGTTGATTTTATAACTTACGAATTTGAAAATATACCAATTAAAACTATAGATTTCATAAAAGATCAAAATAAAATAAGACCAGGAAAACAAAGTCTATTACTAACTCAAGATAGATTAACTGAAAAAAGATTTCTAGATAAACTTAATATTCCTATTGCTCCATATAAAGATCTAAAAACTATAGATGATGTTATTTCTTCTCAAAATCAGTTTATTAACAGTATAGTTAAAACAAGAACTCTTGGTTATGACGGTAAGGGTCAATTTAATCTTAGACAATCTGATGATCCAAATAAAGTTTTTAACAGAATTGTAAGTAAATCGATTATTGAAAAAAGAATACCTTTTGAATTCGAAGTATCTGTTATTATCGGAAGAGATATAAATAACAATACAACTATTTTTCCTATAGGAAAAAATATTCATGAAAATCATATTTTAAAGCACACTTTCAGTCCAACAAATCTATCAAAAAACCAAATCAACCGACTTGTAGATTATTCAGAAAAAATTGTCACTGAACTTAATCATATAGGTGTTCTTGCGGTTGAATTTTTCATTACAAAAGATCAAATTTTAGTCAATGAAATTGCTCCAAGAGTTCATAATTCTGGTCATTGGACTATTGATGCTTGCAGCGTAAGCCAATTTAAACAGCATATGCTTTGTGTATCAGGAAAAGAAATTAAACAACCTGTGTTAAATAATAGCGCACATATGATTAATATTATAGGCGAAGAAATTAATGATTGGTGTGGTAAAAATAACACAGATAGATTAAAAATTCATCTCTACAACAAAAAAAAGGCTAAAAAAGGTAGAAAAATGGGGCATGTGACTGAATTGTTTGATAAAGGAAAAATTTTTTAGTTTTTTAGAAATTTATATTATTTGTTTACTAGACATTATTACCCACCTTTGGTAATCAAACTCATTAAATAAAAAGATAGGATTTAAATGGAAGTATCAGTTAGAGATAATAACGTAGAGCAAGCGTTAAGAGTTTTAAAAAAGAAAATGCAAAGAGAAGGTGTTTTCAGAGAAGTAAAGCTCAGAAACTGTTATGAAAAACCATCTGAAAAGAAGGCTAGAGAGCACTCCGAATCTATTAGAAGAGCAAGAAAGCTTGCAAGAAAAAGAGCAATGCGTGAAGGTCTAATTCCTATGAAGAAAAGCTCTGACGAGAGAAAATCTTACTAGATAGTAATCAAAAATTTAGATACTTGCAGAAATATCCTCGGACATCTTTTTTGCATCATCAAGAAGCATCATAGTATTTTCTTGATAAAATAGATCATTATCAATTCCTGCATAACCTATTCCTAAACTTCTTTTAACAAAAAGAACTGTTTTTGCATTTTCTACCTCCAGGATAGGCATGCCGAAAATAGGACTATTAGGATCTGATTTAGCCGCTGGGTTAGTAACATCATTAGCGCCAATTACAAACGCAACATCTGCTTGTGCAAAGTCTGAGTTAATTTCAGTTAATTCATATATATCATCATATGGTACATCAGCTTCCGCCAATAAAACATTCATGTGACCAGGCATTCTTCCTGCCACAGGATGAATTGCATAGGTAACTTTAATTCCCATTTCTTTTAATTTATCTACCATTTCTTTCAAAGAATTTTGCGCTCTAGCAACAGCCATACCATAGCCTGGGACTATTATAACTGAACTTGCATTCTTGAGTATAAAAGCAGCATCATCAGCAGAACCTATCTTAACAGGTCTTGTTTCTTTAATCTGTTCACCCCCTACTCCTTCATCACCAAATCCCCCCATAATAACTGAAAAGAAAGATCTATTCATCGCTACGCACATGATATATGAAAGGATAGCTCCTGAAGAACCAACCAATGCCCCTGTTATAACAAGAGCTAAATTATTTAGAGTAAAACCAATAATTGCTGCTGCAAAACCTGAGTAAGAATTCAAAACTGCAATAACAACTGGCATATCTGCTCCGCCAATTGGTATTATTAAAAGAAGTCCTAAAGCTAAAGATAAAATACTGATAACTAAAAATAAGACCTGATCATATTGAGATCCTATTAAAATTAAATATGAGCAAACTAAAATAATTGAGAAAATACCAATAGATATTACATGCCTTAATGGAAGAATAACAGGAGCACTCTTCATAAGACCTTGTAACTTGAGAAAGGCTATCACTGAACCTGAAAATGTTATTGCCCCAACAAAAATCCCTAGCAACATCTCTACCATACTAGCTGTTGCAATATATCCATTGATTTCTAATCCAAAAGCAGCAGGAGATAAAAAAGCTGCCCATGCAACTAAAACAGCTGACATACCTCCCATAGAATTGAGAGCTGCTACCATTTGAGGCATATCTGTCATTGCAACTTTTTTTGATAAGAACGTTCCTATTAACCCACCAATAGAAATTCCAGCTACTATTAAAATTAAATTTGAAAGGGAGTTATCTTCAAGATTAAGTATTGTTACAGTAAACGCTATAAGCATACCTGACATACCGAGATAATTTCCAATTCTAGCAGTTTCTGGTGAGGATAAGCCTCTAATAGCAAGTATAAAAAATACACCAGATAAAAGATACAAAGATGCTGTCAAGTCTACTGACATAAAATCACTAAACATCTTTCTTCACCTTTTTCTTATACATTTCTAGCATTCTTTGGGTAACAAGAAATCCACCAAAGATATTAATCGAGGCAAAAATTAAAGCAAAAAAGGAAACAACTTTTGATATTGTTCCAGCTGTACCTGAACTCTCTGTACCCATAGCAATAATAGCACCAACAATAATAACAGCAGATATTGCATTAGTTACTGACATTAGTGGTGTATGAAGGGCAGGTGTTACTGACCAAACAACGTAATAACCCACAAAGATGGCTAAAACAAAAATACTTCCATAATAAACTAAAGGACTAATATCCATAATTTTTACCTATCAACTTATTTAACAAAACTTTCAGATATTTTACTATCTTTAACAATATTTACTGCCTCAACAATTTCATCTTCCCAATTTAACATTTGATCACTACTCAGATCGATAAATAGAGATAAAAATGAGTGAAGGTTTCGAGAATATAAATTTGACGCATCAGGTGCTAAACCACCTATCATATTCATATCACCAATAATTGTTACACCTTCAATTTCTGCATTTTCATTTGGTTTAGTAAGAGCACAATTACCTCCCCTTTCAATTGCCATATCTACTATTACAGAACCTGATTTCATTGATCTTACCATTTCTTCAGTAAGTAAGATTGGCGCGGTTTTTCCTGGTATTAGAGCAGAACAAATAACTATATCTTGAGACTTTATGTGCTCAGAAATTAACTTATTTTGTCTCTCTTGATAATCCTTTGACATTTCTTTTGCATACCCACCAGAGTCTTCAGAGTCCTCTTCTTCATCTACCATTATAAAAGATGCACCCAAACTTTCGCACTGTTCACCAGCCGCCCTTCTGACATCTGTAGCCGAAACTACTGCACCAAGCCTTTTTGCTGTTGCTATGGCTTGCAAGCCAGCAACACCAACTCCCATAATAAAGATTTTAGCTGGGGCAATTGTACCAGCTGCTGTCATCATCATTGGCATTGCTTTGTTATAGAGAGAGGCACTATTTATTACAGCCTTGTATCCAGCTAGATTAGATTGTGAGGACAATACATCCATAGACTGTGCCCTTGGTGATCTAGGAATTAATTCCATTGAAAAAGCATTTATACCTTTTTTTGATAAAAGTTCTAATTTTTCTTTATTATCATATGGATTTAAAAGTCCAATTAGACATGCCCCTGATTTAATCTTATTAATTAGATTATCGTCAGGCATTCTTACACAAAAAATTATATCAGCATCAGAAATATTTTTATGATTATCATCAATATTAACACCTAAAGATGAATAATCTTCATCAGTAAATTTACTCATGTACCCAGCATCTTTTTCTAAAAAAACATCAAAACCATCTTTGATAAATTTCTTAGCTACATCGGGTACTAGCGAAACACGCTTTTCATCAATTGTAGTTTCTTTAACAATATATATTTTCATTATCTTATCTTTTATATAATCGGGTAGTATTAGTTACGTCAAAAAAATAAAGTTTTCTAGTCTTTTTTTATTTATTATGAATTAGTTAAAAGAATTACTCTATTTTTGGTATTTTTCTTTCCACTCTTTGTGAGGCATTCCGTATATTAATTCCCTTGCCTCATCTTTTGAAATATCTTCACCCAATTCAATAGAAGACTCCTGATACCATCTGGACAAACAATTTCTGCAAAAGCCAGCTAGATTCATAATATCAATATTTTGAACATCAGTCCTATCTTGAAAATGAGTAATAAGTTTTCTAAAAGCAGCGGCTTCAATTTCAATTTTTTTTTCTAACTTCAAGTTAACCTCCAATAATTTATTTAGCTAATGATTGATAAAAGGATTTTTTAAATAAAATAGGATTATCTTTATTAGATAATAAAGGTTTTGAAACCAAATTAGCAAAATATTTCTGGCCTTTTTTTTCAGTGATTAAATCTTGTCTAATTTCTATTAAAATATTTGAAAGACCATTGATTGTTGCATGTTTATATAAGGTATCATTTTTCAATCTTCCAGAATATGGTTGATTATCTCCGATAATTAAATTTTTATGATTTTCTTTTAAATAATTAAAAAATATTTCTGGAAGACGATAATCATTATCCCATAATATACCAATATCTATATCTCTTTTTTTATTTCTCCAGACAGGTGTAAAACTATGAATAGAAATGATTGAGGGATACTTTTCATCTTTTTCTCTTAAATTAATAAATTCTGAAATTTTATTATGATAAACATCATAATATTTTTTTACTCGTTCATCCTTTTCTTTGTTTTTTTTGAAATTATAAATATTTCTATTTCCTTTAACAATTTTATTATCAGAAATTCTCATTATCAATGTTGGATCATCAATTCCTCTGTTGGGATCAATTAATAACCTTGAGAAATCTGTCATTACTAATGGACATTCTAAAATATTAGATAAATATACAGCTACCTCCTTTGCTCCAATATCGAAAGCAATATGACTATCAAGTATCTTTTTACTTAATCCTAGTTCTTTGAATTTTGTTGGAATTTTATTTGATGCATGATCACAAATGATTAAAAAATCACTTTCTTTATTTTCATTTAAAACATTTATCATTTTATGACTTATAAATATTTCTCAAAAGATTTTAACAAAATTAGAATGAATCTGTTACAAGATAATCATGAATAATAGAGAATTTATAGAGAGAAAAACAAAAATTCTTGCAACATTAGGTCCATCCTCCAATACAATTAAAAAAATAATTGAACTTTCAAAAGCTGGAGCAAATGCATTCAGGCTAAACTGTTCGCATTTAAATGAAAAAGATCTAGAAGAATACATTTATAAGATCAGAAGAGCAGAAATAATTATTAAAAAACCGATTGGTATACTAGTTGATCTGCAAGGCCCAAAAATAAGAGTAGGTAATGTCTCAAATAATCAGAATATTCTAAAAAAAGGTGATATTTTTGTTTTAGATAACGTTAAGGAAACAGGAAATAATAAAAGAGTTTATTTATCCAATAAAAAGATATTTAATTCAGTTAAAAAAGGGCATTTAATTCTTATTGATGATGGTAATATTCATCTCAAGATTACAAGTGTTACAAAAAATGCCATTAGAACTAAAGTTCTTCAGGGAGGTATCCTTAAGTCAAATAAAGGGCTTAACTTACCCCAATCTGAAGTAAAAACTTCAGCCTTATCATCATCAGATAAAAAATTTGTTAAAATAGCTTCAAGTCTAAATGTTGATTGGATTGCTCTGTCCTTTGTTCAAAAACCCTTGGATATTAAAGAGCTAAAGAAACTATGTGATAATAAAATTTCTGTTATGGCTAAAATTGAAAAGCCATCAGCTTTAAAATATATAAATGAAATATGTCAAATTGCGGATGGTATTATGATTGCAAGAGGGGATTTGGGTGTTGAACTTCCTATTGAAACTGTTCCTGGTTGGCAAAAGAAAATTATTAGAACATCTAGAGTAAATGGAAAGCCTGTAGTGGTTTCAACACAAATGCTAGAGTCAATGACCTCATCTCTGACGCCAACCAGAGCAGAAGTTTCTGATGTTGCTAATGCTGTTTTTGAGGGTGCTGATGCCATCATGTTATCAGCAGAGTCTGCCTCTGGCAGTTTTCCAGTCGAAACTGTTAGAATGATGCACAAAATAGCATACAGTACTGAAAATGAAAAAAATTATAATAAAATTTTAGCAAATCAAATTGAACAGACACCAAATACTACGCCTGATGCTATTGCTACAGCTGCAAAATCCCTAGCAGATGATTTATCCTCGCCCATTATTGTTTGCTACACAGAGTCAGGTTCTACCGGAATAAAGGTATCAAGAGTAAGGCCCACCCAAACTATTCTAACAATTACCCCAATTATTGAAACAGCAAGAAAACTATCTTTGGCATGGGGTGTTCTATGTTCTCTTCAAAAAGATGAAAAAAATCTAGAAAAAATGATTGAATCCACAAAGATCACTGTAAAAAAGAGTGGGCTAGCAGATATAGGTGATAAAGTGGTAATAACCGCAGGTTTACCTTTGAAAGTTGAAGGAACAACTAATTTAATAAGAGTTACTAGTATAAAGTAATACCTAACCTTGCCTTGCCTTAAAACGAGGATTAGTTTTATTGATAATGTACATACGCCCTTTTCTTTTGGCTACACGATTATCTCTGTGTCTGCCTTTTAGCGATTTTAAAGAATTTCTAACTTTCATAGCATTTTTCCAATTTGTGTCGAGAAGCTAGATTGATAACACAAATATGTCAATATTAGTTAGAGTTTTTAATTAAAATTTAATAACATATTTCGATTGTGGATAAAAAATGAAAAAAAAATATGATTTTGCAATAGTAAGTGGTGGTTTTGACCCTGTTCATGTTGGACACCTGCGAATGTTTCAAGATGCCAAAAAAATAGCTGATAAAGTAATCCTTCTTCTCAATAATGATGAATGGTTGATTAAGAAAAAGGGTAAACCTTTTATGAATCAAAATCAGCGTAAGGAAATTCTTGAGGGGTTTATAAGTATCTCAGAGGTTATCATTCAATCCTCAAGTGAACCAAGTAGTAATAAAGCAATTGAAGAATTTGTTAATAAAAATCCAAATAAATCTATCTGCTATTGCAATGGTGGAGACAGAAGTAACATTAAAAATATTAGAGAATCTGAAATATGTAATAAATTAGGGGTAAATTTAGAGTTTGGTATAGGTGGTGAAAATAAAATAGAGAGTAGTAGCAACCTAACTAAAAATTACTTGGGAAATATAGAAAAAAGACCTTGGGGTAATTATCACATCATTGCAAAAAATTTAGGTTATCAAATAAAGGAAATAAAGGTATCAGTAAATTCAAAATTATCACTGCAAAAACATCAAAATAGAGCAGAATTATGGCAAATTATAAAAGGTAGTTGCAAGGTTACAGTTGGCGAAAAAGAGTATGACCTGGAAGATAATGATAATATTTATATTCCTAAAAACACTCTCCATAGGATTGAGAATACAGGAAATCAAGAACTTATCTTTATTGAGATTCAGCTTGGTATGGATATTAAAGAGGAAGATATTGTGCGTATTGAGGATGATTATGGAAGAGCCTAATTTAAAAATTTATCTTTTCAAGATGATTCCCTGACCAGTTGGTAACTCCATTACTTTTAATTTTCTCTTTTTAAAGAAATTTTTTTCTTCTTTTTGCTGATCCCTATAGGCACTCCACCCATAATCATCAAGAATTATAATTCCACCAGTAACAATTCGATCATAGATATATTCTAATACAGCAATTTCCGCTGGCATATTATTTAAGTCTATATGTGCGAATGCAATTTTTTTTGGACAGTTATCTTTTAAAGATTCAGGTAAAATTCCTTTTATAACCTTTACATTTTTTGAATTTTCAAATCTCTCTTCAACCTCTTTACTTAATAATGGTGAATGTTTGGGAAAAGGTTCGGAATCTGGTGGTGTATCAAAATTATCATAAATAAATAATTTTTTATTAAAACTATCTAATTCACAATAGTCATTAACTATTTTAGAGCCTATACCATCATAACAACCAAAATCACAAAATTCACCATCAAGATGTTTGCTATGTTCACCTGCCCAAGTTAATATATGTCTTCTCCATATTATTGCACTTTGTGCTTTTTTATATGAATCCTCCTCCTCCCCAATTGCATCATTGACAGTATTAATAAATTTCTCCTCTCTTAAAAAGTCTAATGACCTTGAAAAAACGATCATTTCATCAGCCATAAAGGTTTGAGAATCTTTGGTATTAATTGAAATAATTGAACCAAGTGAATTAAGCCATGCAATTAATTTGTTGGAAATATCCTGAGGAAACCCACTTTTAAGGGTGAAAAAAATTGAACTTGGTGTAAAAAATTTCATTTATAATTATAAACCTTTTTATTTAAAATTTAGTATATAATAGATAAATGTTCGATTTTAGCCAATATGCAAAAGCGCCAATAATAGAAACGAAAGATTTTAAATCTCCAGAAAATGGATATATTTTTTTTTATAATACTCAGGATAAGAAAAAAATTAGAATAGGTATATGGTATCCAAAAAATTATGCAAAAACCCTTTCTGCTAGAGGCACGGTTCTTCTTCAACAAGGCCATAATGAATTTATTGAGAAATATTTTGAAGTAATTCAAGAATTTCTAAATAGAGGATTTATTGTGATCTGTTTCGATTGGAGAGGACAAGGTATGTCCGATAGAATGATTGATGATCAGAATAAAGCATATATTAAAAGCTTTAAAAAACATGATAGTGATTTAAATGAAATATTATCAACTATCATTGAGCCATATTTTCCTAAGCCTCTCATTGGAATTGGTCATTCAATGGGTGGATGTCTAATGTTATCAGGATTTTATGATCACACAGATAAATTTACTTTAGGAATATTATCTGCACCAATGTTAGGCTTTAGAAACGAGAAATTTTTGAGATCAGTTTCATCAGTTATGAATATTTTTGCAAAAGATACTGATTACCTTATTGGCTCAAAACCTAATATGGGGCAAGAAACGCCATATGAAGGAAATGATTTAACTACAGATAAGTTTCGATATAAAAGAACCCAAAGTTTAGTTAGAATGCACCCTACCTTAAGATTGTGGGGTGTTACCAATGCATTTGCGAAGGCAGTAAATGAAAGATTCAAAATAATCCGAAAAAAAGGTTGGGTAGAAAGAATAAATACAAAAATATTAGTTTTGAATAATCTAAAAGATCGTGTAGTCGATGCTACAAAAATAGCATCTACAATCGAACGATTACCTAATAAAGAAGTTATAGTATTTTCTAGAACAGAGCATGAAATCTTTATGGAAAAAGACATACACAGAAAAAAAATGTGGAAAAAAATTGATAATTTTATAAACTAGAATTTAAACTTTTTTTAGTTTCTTTCCTAATTTTTCCTTGGCACTACATCAAATGCTAATGTTATTCTTCTCTGATTACTTTTAAAAGGAATTGTAGAGTGAAATAATGAAGAAGGAAAAAGGACAATATCACCCAAATCTAAATCAACTATTTTCATTGGAAATAACTTACCATCCTTTGGGTAATCCATTCCATCAATACTAAATCGAATATTACCTTCATCTTCTTGTCTATTAAGAGGAAGATTCAAATAAATACTTCCACTTATCCAACCTCTGTCATGAATATGAGGTTTTAAAAATCCAGTATTCTCTATCTCTATTAACCATCCTCTAATATTATAATTTTCTGGAAACGAAGATATTAGCTCACATTCACTTGGGTAAGAAAGTTTATACTTTTGTAATTCACTTATTATTGTATTCAGGAAGTGATGAATTACTGGATTATCAATATCAAAAATATTTCCAGAAGTTTGTCTGCCACCCTCTAATAGCTCCTGTCGCCTTAAAACTGCAGTATCAATTTTACTTAAATCTATAATTTTTTTCATATCGTTTTTACTTAATTTACCATCCTCTATTAAGTTTTTTTTATAAATATAACTTAAAGGTTGGCTACAGAATTGGTATTCGTCCTCTCTATTAAATCTCACAGCTGCATGTGAGCTTATAGATGCTGTTTTTGGTGATAAAATATTTTCTGAAATTATATTATCTAAAGAATCATAAAATAAATCTTCATCACCTAACAAATATAGAGATTCTAAATGATTATTAAAATGATCGATACGATCCTTAAATTTTTCTGAGGTAATAGATTTATAGACATCTGATGACTCTTTAAATAACCCTAGTCTTTTATAACAAGCTCCAATGCTTCTTAATATATCTTCAGATTCAGGATTAGATTTTAATGCTAATTTAAAACAACTAATCGCCTCTTCATAATCAAGTTTTTTTGATAAGGCCTGACCTTTTCCATATAAAGAATAAAAATAATTTTTATCTATATTTAGAGCTTTGTCATGCTGCTTAATAGCTTTGTCGATTAAACCAAGATGAAATAAAAGTTCGCCATAAACACTATAAACATAAGGATTATCAGGCTTTAATTGGATTACTCTAATATATGAACTTTCAGCAAAAGAATAATTTTGTAACTGTCTATAAACAGCAGCAATCTTTAATAAACAATCTATGTCATTCGGGTTTTCAATTAAATATTGATTTAACTCATCTTTCAGCGAGTGGAATTTACCTTCGCTATATAATTTTTCAAAATGAGATTGTTTTATTTTTACCTTTCTTTTACTATCTTTGCTCATCTTGCCAATTTCAAAATTAAGTCTGTGGAATAATATCAAAGGCTAATGTTATTCTTTTTTTATTTGAATTAAAAGGAATTGTGGCATGAAATAAAGATGAGGGAAACAAAACCATATCACCTTTCTCAATATTAATAATCTTTGATGGATACTCTTTTTTATCCAAAGGGTAGTTAGATCCATGAAGGCTAAAAATAATATCACCATCATGTTCTTCAATTTTCTCTGGTCTTTCTAAATATAAACTCCCACTTAGCCAACCCTCCTTGTGCATATGACCGCTTAAATTACCACCGCTTTCAATAACAATAATCCAACCATAAAGAGTATAATTTTTAGGCCATTGTGTAAGAAATGTTGCTTTTCCGTCATTATATTCCTTTTTATAATCTTCAATTTTAGCAATGATAATATTTTTTAATTTTTGTATAGGTGGTTGATCAATTATAAAAAGATTACCTGATGACTGATATCCCTTTACTAAAAGAGATTGTTGTTTTTTTGAAATCTTTAAATTGTTGAAACAATCAAAAAAATCGGCAATTAATTTATTATCAAAATTTTTATCACTAAATAAATTCGATTTCTCTACAAACTCAAAAGGTTCGTTGCAAAAAGAAAAATTATCATCTTGATTATATCTAATAGATGCATGTGAGCTTAGAGTTGCAGCTAATGGGTGTGGTTTATTTAATTTTGAGAATTCTTGTAATTTTTCGTTAAATAAATCTCTATCACCAAGTAAATATAGACATTCCAATTGTTGACATTTTGCTAGAGGCTTATCTGAAAATTCATAATAGTGTGCTGCCTCTTTATAAAAACCCAAATTCCTGTATGAATTGGCTATATTTATATTTGTAGAAACATCTTTATTATTCAAGCTCAAACATTTTTTATAATATTCAATGGCTTCTTTATCTTTTCCCTGGTTTGAGGAACAAAGTCCCAACTGATTCAATGAATTAAGATTGTTAGGATTATATTTAATGGCTTCTAGATGACACTTTTGAGCATTATCAATCCTTCCGGTATCATAAAAAAAGTTTCCAGCATTAGAGAGTATATAGTCAATTTTACATTTCATTTTAAGGATTAAAATAAAAGTGTCTTCAGCTTTTTTTATATTACCAAGTAATTTATATGAAACTGCCAAAGCATTAAGACTATCAAAGTCATTAGGATTTTTTTCTAAATTACTTAAGGCTACTTGATTTAATTTCTCATAATTTTTTGAAACAAATAACTCATTCATATATTCTGGGTTTTGTATATTTTTATTTTTGGACAACTCTTTATCAACCATCACAAAATTTTATTCCCTTTCTTTAATAATCTAAGTATCATATAAAGTGAAAAAAATTAATAATAGCTGATATATTTTTTAAAAAAGGGCGCGTAGCTCAGCGGTAGAGCACTACGGTGACATCGTAGGGGTCGCTGGTTCAAACCCAGCCGCGCCCACCATTAAAAAGATTAATTAAATATATTTGTACTTACTTTTTGTGATAAATGTTAAATAATTACATTAACGGGCTAAAATGAAAAATCTTTCTAAAGAATTAGCAAAAATTATAGATTATGATGATACAAATCAATCAATTAAAGAGCTTCTAGAACTAGAAAAAAAATATCCATTGAACATTGAAATAAAACAATTTACGAGCTTATGCTACAGAAAACTTGATGATAACACCAATGCGTTGAACAAATTACTTGAAGCGCTTGAAATACAGCCCCTCAATCACACTGTTAATTTTAACCTTGGTCAACTTCATAAACAATTTAAAAAATATGATCATGCCATCAATTATTTCAAAAATTCTGTCAAATTTTATCCAGAATTTGAGCAAGGAATAAATACATTAGGTGATATTTTTTTTAATAAGAGAGATTTTGAACAATCTATATCATATTATAAAAGATCTGTTGATTTAAATAAAAGTAAAAACAATGTATTTGCAATGTTTCGATTAGGGCTCTGTTTCTTTGAAAGAGCAAATATTAGCAAAAATATTGAAGATAGAAAGAACGCTGTTAAATATTTTGAAATGGCATACCAGATAAAACCTGAGGAAGCGTCAATACAAAGAAATCTTATTGGTATATATAATATTTATGGCATGAAAGAAAAAGCAGTTCATCTTTCTAGAAAAGTTGATGGTGTATTTGAGATAAATATCCCGAAAAAGGAAATAAAAATTAGATGTTCCTAAATAAAGAGTTTTAATATGAAAAGAATTAATGCAGAAGAAATTAATGGAAAAAATTTTATTGGAATGTGGGATATAGAAAATGATATCCTACTAAAAAATATAATTGATTTTTTTAATAATAATCATGAGCACCATAAGCCCGGCACCATCGCTCTAGGTAAAACAGATAAAAATAAAAAAGATTTATTAGAACTAATTATAAATCCAAAACAAGTTAAAGAAAATAAAATAGAAATTTTTAATGAGTATATTAATAATTTAATAGATTGCTACAATGATTATCAAGATCAGTGGGATTTTATAAAAAACTGGCAAAGGATTTACATAGGTCCATTCAAAATTGAGAAGCATTTAGTCTCAGGTCATCATTTAGAGTTAAATTGTGAAAGGCAGAATATAAATTCCTCACATAAAATTTTATCTTGGATTACTTTCTTAAATGATATTGATGATAATGAAGGAAATATGATTTTTAAGTACTATAATATTGCTATAAAACCCAAGAAAGGAACTACCCTAATATTTCCATCAGACTGGACACATCTTCACCGACAAGAGGTAATGAAAAATTCAGAAAAATTTACAATAAGAGGTTCGTTTCATTTTCCCGATACTATTGATTCTTAATCTTTAAAATAACCAGATTGCTTATCTTCCAAGTCACCTCAAAATCAATATATTCCTATATAAAAACCTATTTTTGAGCGAATCAAAATATTATAGGGGTTGTATTATTTAAATAACTACTTATCTAACTTATTATATCAATCGTATTAATTTAAATGTGGAGGAAATTATGATTATAGAGGGATTAGGAAATGTTTCATTTGTAAACGGTTTGTTAAGAATTCAAACTCTGGCTGTAGGACCTGATGGAAAAATCAGTGAATCTGGCACTATTGAAATTCCAGGTAACAAAGTTGGTGATCTAATAACTTCTCTAACTGCAGCAGCACAAGGAATTTCAGAAAAAATTGGTGGAGAGTCTGAAACTTCTTCGAAAAATGAGGAGAAGAAATCATCAAATAAAAAAAAGAAAAAGAAATAAGATTTAATTATTATTAGACAGTCATGAAATTTTTCACTAATAAATTGTTGTTTTTAAAAAGCTTTTTGGTGCTTAGTTTTTTTATACCTCCGAATGCTTATGCAATTGATAATGACTTAATAAACAACTCAAGTTTATCATTTTCTAAAATAAATCTTCTAAGCAGTACTATAAACGAGTCAGATTATTTTGAATTTATAAGAGATAGTATAATAACACAGCCAGAATTTTTATATGCAAATTCAAAATTTTTAGAAAAAAATCAAGCTTTAAAATTTGAACAAAGACAGAGATGGCCAGAGTTATCAGTAAGAATAATAAACGATGAAGTAATAGATAGAAAAATTAACGAACTTACCTCATTAAGAAAAAGGCAAGATGATAGCTTTGATGCAGCTTTCGAACTTTCACAACCATTATATACAGGAGGTTCAATTAATGCTCGTATAAAACGTTCATTATCTGATAAAAATTTATCAAGGCTAGAAAAAGAAAATGCACTATCAACCCTAATATTAGATGCAAATGAGATTTACTTGAGTGCTGTAAGGTCTGATGCTTTATACAATTATAGTGAAAAAGTAATAAATGAAATTGAACCCTACCTCTCAAGAGTTCAAGAAAGAGTTCAATTAGGAATTTCAGATCCAATTCAACTTGCTTTATTTATGATAAAATATAATACGCTTAAATCTCAAGTTCAAAGATTAAAAGCAGAAAGAAATAGTGATATTGGTATTTTTGAATATTTCTTTGGTAAAAAATTTAATAATATGTTTTTTCCTAATATTTTTATTCCTTATGTTGAGATGAATAGAAGCAGTGAAGCATACTCTGTAAAGGCATCTAAAATTCAGTATGAAGGAATGAAGGAAGATACAAAACTAGCAAAAAGTGAGTTCAGACCGCAATTTGGACTAAATACTAGATACACAATCTATGATATTGATGAAAAAGAAAATGATTCAGATATTAGGGGTGGTATTTATTTCTCTATGCCACTTTTCAATTTTGGTAGAGCATCTGCCAAAATATCTTCTGCTCAAGCAAAAGAAAATGCTTTTAAAATGAGTATTGATGTTGAAAAAAAGAAAGATGATGTTAAGGAAAACGAAATTGTTAATCTTATGAAAAGCTCACTAAATACTCGTCTTGAGATTATTGAGGCGTTTGAAGATACTAAAAATCAAAGACGTATTATAAAAAATAGACTTGATTCTACAAACTTTTCACCTGAGGCTTTTGTAAATGCTGGAATTGAAGAGATTAATCTTTTTAAACAAGCGTTAGATATTGAAATAAGTCTCATACAAGGATACTTTTCTTATCTTCATCAAAATCAAGAATTAAATAATCATATAAGGATTAAGTTATGAGTGAGAAAGAGAATAGAATCCCTCTAAAAGAACATTGGTTTTGGGGGTCTATTTTAAAAAGTAAAGGAACCTACTCTCAAATTGCCTTAGCTTCAGTTTTTATTAATCTTTTTGGCTTAGGAAGCGCATTTTATATTATGACTGTATACGATCGCGTAATGCCAAACTCTGCTTACAATACACTTATTGCATTAACAATTGGTATGGGAATAGTCATTATTTTTGACTTTATTATAAAACTTCTTAGAGCATATTTTGTTGATATGGCGGGAAATAGCATGGAAAAAAATATCAACAATTCATTATTTAAAAAAATAACAAGTCATGATAGTGAATTCTTAGAGAAAACGTCTGGAGTAGCTCACACAGTAAGGGAATTTGAAGGTGTTAGAGACTTCTTTACATCTGCAAGTATGGTTGCATTTATAGATTTACCATTTATGTTTTTATTTCTTTTTGTGATTTATGCTATCGCCGGTCCATTAGCCATAGTTCCAATTTTAATAGTCCCATTAGTTTTAGGAGTATCAGCTTTAATACAGCCTATTTTAAAAAGGTTTAGTGATAAAAATTTAGTGAATCAACAAGGCAAAATGATAGTGCTACATGAGCTCTTAAGCAATGTTGAGACAGTAAGGACTGTAGCTGGTGGAAAATTTCTTCAAAACAAATGGGACTCAAGTGTAGAAAATCAAAGTAAGAATGCGACAAGCGCAAGAGGAGTTGCAAATTTTGCAACTACCTTTTCTCAAACTAGTCTTCAAATCGCTCAAGCAGGAATAGTTTGCTATGGAGTTGTTCTGGTAGGTTCATTGGATATTACTGCAGGTGCATTAATTGCCTGTGTGATTCTTTCAGGAAGAGTTCTATCACCTTTAGTTCAAGCTGGTTCTTTATTAACTAAGTTTAATCACGCTTTATCAGCATTTAAAAAGATAGACGAGCTTATGCAAATAGAATCTCGGGATGAAAAAACAAAGGATTTTAAAGCTATATCTCTTACAAATGGTGAAATAAAAATACGGGGACTAAATTTCGATATTAATGAAATAAGTATTTTAAAAAATATAAATATGGATATTTCAGATGGTGAAAAAATAGGACTTGTTGGAAATATCGGAAGTGGAAAAACTTCATTGCTTAGAAATATGATTGGTTTTCACCTTCCAACGAAAGGAACAATAAGTTTAAGTGGTTATGATTTAAAAAATATACCATCTGATAATTTAAGGGATTATATTGGTTACTGTCCCCAGAAAATTCAATTATTTACTGGATCAATTTTAGAAAATATTGGCACTGGAATTGAGGGTATCACCGAAGAAGATATCATCGAATCGGCAAAACTATCATGTGCTCACGACTTCATAGTAAAGATGCCGGGAGGATATAATTATCAACTAATAGATGCTGGTGGTAATTTATCAGGTGGTCAAAGACAAGCAATAGCACTAGCTAGAGCGCTTGTAAGAAAACCGTCTATACTTGTTTTAGACGAACCAACAAGTTCTATGGATGGAGCTACAGAAGAAAGAATAATAAATAATATTTTATCTCTTCCATATAAACCAACTATTATTATATCAACCCATAGGACAAACCATTTAGCTAGAGTTGATAAAATTGGTGTTATTATTGATGGAAGCTTAGTTCAGTATGGGCCTAGAGAAGAAATTTTAAAGCAAAATAGTCAATCTAACCAAGGGAACTAATATGAAGAATTTTATAAAAAAGATTAAAGAATTTTTCATAAAAGGACTTGCTATATTTAAGTTTGATAGAGAAAAATTAGAGAAAATTCTATCTTTTCTTATTCCCGAATATTGGGCAAATAATAAAAAATCATTTATACTTTTTTGGTTTATAGCCTCTTTTACAGTAATATTTATCATCTGGTCTTCTATTGCAGAAGTTAACCAAGTTGTTAGAGCTCAGGGAGTTGTAATTCCTGACTCAAAGGTTCATCTAATTCAATCAGGTGTTGATGGACCAGTTGAAAAAATCAATATTAAACTAGATGATCAAGTTGAAGCTGGTGATACACTTTATTCAATTGATACAATTAATAAAAAGAAAATTTTTGATTTAGCAAAAAAAGAATTTGAAACACGATCTAGAAAAGTTGATATTCTTAAAAATCTTGTTCAAAGTGGCTCTGATTCTGAGTTTAGACTTCTTGATGAAGAGTTACAATTAGTAGAGGCTGAAAAAAGATATAACATAGCAAAAAATATGTTAGATTTTTCTTATGTTAAATCACCTGTTTCAGGAAGTATTAGCAGTAACAAAGTTACAAATGTAGGACAAATTGTTAGAACAGGTGATCTGTTATCTGAGATAGTACCAAAAGATGATATTTTAAAAATAGAGGCCTTTATTATTCCAAAAGATATAGCTTATGTTAAGAAAGGACAAAAAGCTAAAATAGCCTTTTCATCATATGATATGGCTATTTATGGACAATTCGAAGGCTCAGTTACTAAAATTGGAGCAAATACAACAACAAATGATGAAGGTGTATCTTACTATCCTGCTATAATCGAGCTCGATTACAAATCATTAGAAAACTCTGATAAAAAAATTGTTCTTCAGTCTGGGATGCAAACTGATGTTTCAATTATAGGTGAAGAAAGAACTGTTATGAGTTATGTCTTAAACCCTATTACAAAACTCTCACAAAGAGCTCTACAAGAATAATTAATTTAAAGACTCAATTTTTTTTACATAATTTGACGCCTCTAAAAGAGAATCAAAGGTTCCTGTATCTAACCAAGAAAATTTTTTATCTAACTTTTTAACGCTCAATTGATTATCTGAAAGATAATGATTATTAAGGTCTGTTATTTCATATTCACCTCTTTCAGATTTCTTTAATAATTTAGCATACTCTGATGCCTTATCATTATAAATATACAATCCAGTAACAACCCAATTAGTTTTTGGTTGGCTGGGTTTTTCCTCTATTTCTATGGCTTCAGACTGATTATTAAAATCAATGACACCAAAGCGTTCTGGATTTTTTGACTCAATACAAAATATAGTTGCACCTGTATTCTTTCCTAAAGCATCTTGAATAATTTCATTGAGATTTGGACCAAAAAATAAATTATCTCCAAGTATTAGTAAAACCTGGGAGTTACCTAACCATTTTTCTGATAAAATTAAAGCTTGCGCTATACCCTCAGGTTTTTCTTGAACTTTATATGTCAAATTAACGCCAAAATTCTCCCCTGTACCAAGAAGTTTTTTAAAATTATCTTCATTTTCTTTTGTAGTAATTATCATAATATCTTCAATACCGGCATTAACCAAAACTGATAATGGATAAAAAATCATTGGTTTATTATAAATAGGAAGAAGATGCTTTGAAACAACGGCGGTCAAAGGGTGAAGTCTTGTTCCTAATCCTCCAGCTAAAATTACTCCCTTAGTGTTAGTAATTATTTTTTTCATAAGACTTTTCCTTTTAAACTAGACAAAGTATTCCTTACAACAAGACGAACTGCATCCTGCCACGGAGAAGTTTTTATATTATTCTCCTCCAAAAATTTATAATCAACTTTCAATCTTGTGTCTAATGGTCTTTGGGCAGCAGAAATCCATTCCGATGAAGAAATTGGTACTAATTTAACTGGTAAGGGTCTTTGTATAAATTTTTCAATTTCATCATAAATAATAGTCCCTACGGAAAACCAGTTAGTATATTCAGGAGAAGTAAGATGAATAATACTACTTTCTAAAATTTTATTATTATTTTTATAATTGATATAGAGAAAAATAATTTCTTTAAGATTTTTTACAAAATCATTAGCGTAGGTTAGTGATATTAACTGGTCTGAAACTAATCTAATATCATCATCCATAAGAAGCTTTGAGGTTAGTGTTTTTACGAAATTATTACCATAATTACCGAAAACAGAAGCTAAACGTATTATTAAACTATTATCGTGAATTGATAATACTTTATTTTCACCTAGGGATTTTGTATGACCATAATGATTTAATGGATCCTTGATATCAGAACTTGTATATGGACCGTGTCCGTTCTTTCCAAAAACATAATCAGTTGAAACATGAATTAAGCCAATATTTCTTTTGTAAGCCTCCTCCGCAAGTATTCCAGGACCTATATGATTAATCTTATCTGAAAGTTCTTTTTCTACTTCTGCTTTATCTACTGAAGTATATGCCGCAAGATTCAAAACAATATCAAAAGTGTTAGCGCTGAAATATTTTCTAATACTGTTTATATCTTTTAAATTTAGTTCAGATGAACTTGGAAAGGAAAAGGAAAAATCAATTTCGTCCTGATATGCTTTAATTTCTGATCCTATCTGACCTGAACCACCTAAAACAAGAATCTTTAAGGAATTAAGATAATTTTCCAAGCCTATCACCAAGATAATTATTATTTGTATTCTCTAAATATTCTTCATTCATTAGATACCATTTAATGGTGTCCTCTAAGCCTTCTTTCCAAGAAAATTTAGGTTTCCATTCTAAATTAATAACTTTTTTATTATCAATAGAATAACGATAGTCGTGACCTGGTCTGTCTTCAACAAAACTAATTAAATCAAGATATGAGGACTTATTTAAATTTGGTTTTAGTTTATCAAGTAATTTACAGATATCAGTAACAACCTGAATATTTGTTAATTCACAATTGCTTCCAATATTATACTTCTCACCATTTGTACCTTTTCTCAGAACGGTAAGTATACCAGAGACATGATCTTCAACTCTTATCCAATCCCTTATCTGTTCTCCATTACCATAAACAGGAATAGATTCATTGGATAAACATTTTTTTATAACTAAAGGTATGAGTTTTTCAGGAAATTGCCATGGACCATAATTGTTGCAAGTATTAGTTATTATTGTAGGTAAAGAGTAAGTTTTATTCCAAGCTCTAACCAAATGATCGCCAGCTGCCTTTGTCGCAGAATAAGGACTATTTGGTTTATAATTACTATCTTCAGTAAAAGAATTATCGTTGATACCTAAAGAACCATAAATTTCGTCTGTAGAAACATATAAGAATTTAAAAGTATCTTTCTTATTAGATTTCAAATTTTTCCAATAATCATAGCTTGAATTTAATAAGTTATATGTACCAATTATATTTGATTGAATAAATTCAGTAGGGCCATCAATAGATCTATCAACATGAGTTTCAGCGGCTAAATGTAAAATATAATCTGGTTTGAATTCGATAACGGCCTTATTGATAGATTTAGCATCTGCGATGTCAATTTTTTTAAATTGATAATTTCTAATAGATGAAGTGTCAAAAGATTTTGTATTTGAAGAATATGAAAGTTTATCAATATTACAAATTTCAATAAGATCATCATTAATCAATTCACGAATTAAGCAAGAGCCAATAAATCCATATCCCCCAGTAATAAGAAAACGCTCTTTTTTCAATTCCAACTCCATGAATTAATTTCTTCACGAATATTCTTCCACAAAGGCAAACAAGAGTCTTTTTCAGAAATAATAATTTTCTCTTTATCTATAGGCCAATCAATTGAGAAAAAATCATCGCTCCATTTAATACCGTTTTCATAATCTTTATTATAATATGAGTCGACCTTATAAATGACATTGGTTTTATCTTTCATAGTTACAAAGCCATGAGCAAAACCTTTTGGTATAAATAACCAACCATCTTCAGGGTTTAAATTAAAAAATCCATATTGTTCATAAGTTTTAGAGTCTTTTCTTAAATCTATAAAAATATCAAATATTGATCCTGAGACGACTCTAATAAGTTTACTTTGAGCAAACGGAGGTGATTGAAAATGAATTCCTCTTAGAGTATTTGCATTTTCCGAAAAAGAGAAATTATCTTGAACAAAATCGTTTTTAATTCCTAATTTCTCAAATGATTTCTTATTATATATTTCAGAAAAAAAACCTCTTTTATCATCAAAAATATCAGGAGTAATAAGAACAATATCATTAAATATTATATCTTTTTTCATTTAAGCATATCCTCAATTAATTTGACCTGTTTTGGTAAAATAACTTTTCTCAAATCATACTTGTCAATAATAGTTTTTCTAGCATTCTTTTTAAGTTTTTTATATTTTTCAGGATTATGTAAAACTTTATTTACAGTTGATGAAATATCGTCGGTATCGAAGAAATCAACAAGTAAGCCATTAACATTGTCTTTTATTATTTCTTCAACAGGTTCCGTTTTGGAACCAACTATAACTGCTTCTAAAGACATTGCCTCTAACATTGACCAAGATAAAACAAAGGGATATGTCAAATAAACATGAACACTTGATAGACCAATTACAGTCAAAAAGTTTACATAATCAAGTCTTCCTAAATAAATAACTTTTCCTAAATCGATCAAATCATCCTTAACCTCTTCAAGATATATGTCTTTATAGCTTCTTCCAGAGGGTGATACAGACCCATAACTTACTTTATCACCGCCAACTATCAAAATATAAGCGTCAGGGTGTTCTTTTTGTATTTTAGGTAAAGATCTCATGAAAGAATGATATCCCCTGTAAGGCTCTAAGTTTCTATTTACAAAAGTAATTATTTTATTTTTCTTATTTAATTTTATTTTCAATCCTTTAGAGTTTTGGATACTTATTTCACCATCTTCAAATGGTTTAATAATGTCTGTATCTATTCCATCATGAATAACTTTTATTTTTTTCTGTAAAAAACTTGGAGCTGTAGATTGTTGAAATTTAGTCGGTGAAATTAATTGATCAGCCTCTAAGTAAGACATCATACCAGGTGCATTTCTTGCCCTCAATCTAGCAAAAAGATCGAAGCCTTTTAAAGGTAACTCAACTTCATCAATATCAAAATCAACATCAGAATTATGAGTATTATAATAAAATTCAAAATATGAGAGAAGTTTGCAATCAGGCCAAACCTCTTTAATAAAATATGTTTCACCCCATCCAGGATGATCTACTATAAGATCAGGATTTAGACCACTGTCTTTAAGTTCAAAACATTTTTTTGCAACTGCCTCAGCTCTTATCATTTTAGTCTCAAACTCTTGAGCAAATAAATGAATACTAGATGATGAGCCTTTATCAATAGTATAATGATGATGAGTAATATTACTCATTGAAGAAATGTAATCGGGTAGATTATTCTCAGAGCTATTTGTTTTTGCCGCCAAAGTATGAATTTTATAAGTTTTATTACTTGCTAGTTCTGGCGCTAAAGATTTAAATTGCCCAGGAAAATTTTGATGAATAAATAGAATTGTTTTATTTTTCATTATTTTCACCATCAAGGGTTATATACCCATATTTTAAAAACCAAATAGTAATTTTAAAAATATCACTTTCTTGGATTGAAGTCTCTTTAAGTAATATATTAATTGTTAAAAATTCATTATCTTCAAAAAGAGTATTAATAACCTTAAAGTTATCAATATCGGGTAAATAATCTTTAGCGTAATTTATGCTATTAAATTCTAAAATTTCTTCTATTGGTATTTCGTTTATCTTCTGAGTTTTTATTAATCTATGGTTTCTTTGAAGCTTTTCAGTCGCATATGAAGAAAAAACCTCAAATGGATCCATTCGATTGCTCGGTAAACTTGGTAAACAAAAATCTTTATAATTTTTTGATTCTTTTAACCTGATTGAATCTAATTCATTGGCTAAATTTTTATATTTTTCTAAAATTATAGGCCAATCATAGAAATCCTTTACTCTTTGTTTGCCAGCTTCTCCAAATTTTTTTCTCTTATCTTTATCTTTTATTAAGATAGAAAGTTTTTCTATACAATCAGGAATATCTATAGCTACGCGTTGAACAGACATACCAATATAATGATCATAATCAATTTTATTCATCATATGATCGTAAGCCAAATCCTCACCATAACCAGAGTCTAGTGAAATCGTTTTTACACGAAAGCCGTCTATATTTTGTCTCACTGTTGATTTATATCCATTCCAATCAGATACCAAAACAGGTAAACCAGCTGCCATGCCTTCAATTGGTGTTAAACCAAAGGTCTCCTGTATATTGTCACTCAATGAAATAAAAATATCTCCAGATGATAAAGTAATATGTTTGTTATTTTGATCTTTACCATCTAAAAAATGAAATTCAACAGATGGACATATTTTCTTTCCTTCATCTACAAAAGCATTTTTAACAAAATCATTTGCAAACCAACCAGTTTGGATAATGTGAATTTTCTCGTCACCCTTTAATTCCTTTGAACAATTTTCTAATGTCAAATACATTGGAAGGTGATGGGCCTTAGCATGAAAGCTTAGGCGACCTACATAGACAATTACAATATCATTATCTTTTATTCCAAGACTTTTCCTAGATTGCTTCTTGTATTTATCAGTATATTCAAATTCGTCCTTATCAGTACCAAGAGGTATAATAGGTAATTGTGGGTATACAGGATTTTTGATAGATAATTTTGAATTTAATTTTTCAAATCTATCCTCTATTACTTTATTAACTGTATCCAAAACACAATCAGAGGTACATATTATAGCATCCCAAGGCATAATATCAGACGTTACAATAGAAGATAGTCCATCCATCACTTTGTGAGATGCTGTTGTATGCGTAATACCAACAACACTATATTTATCATGTCCATGGTAAGATCGCTTAGAACAAAATTCAGATATACCAGGTCCAGGAATAAATATCCCGCCATACTCCTCAGATTTATAAGGTTCAGAATAATAAATAAAATCGATATCCATCTGATGATCTGGAGCAATTATAGATTTAACTTTCTCAATAAAAGAATTACGCTGATCAACATTTTTAATAAAAGCGCTAACCCTATCAGGCCTATCTTTTATAATTCCTTTTAAAAATGACCACCCTGCTGCTTGACGACCCATAATTCTCTCGCCATTAATATCATAACCTTCGTCCTCATACCATATAGACCATAATGGGTATTTCTTTTTTGCAATACTCATTTGGAGTCTTTCTCATAAAGTAAATGAGATTTTAATTCTGTTGCAAGTTCGTTGGTCGGTTTGTGAATATTTTTATAGGCTATCAACCATAAAGAAAAAGCAGTCTTCATTTCTCCTATACAAAAGGATCTAAAATTGGCACTCGAAATTTGTACCGATAAACTTTCAGAGGTAAAACCATTCTTATGAGCCATGTAGGTATGCCCTGTGGCTAGAGAAACTCTATGACCATATAGTACATCAAGAGGGAAAATATCACCTGCAGCTGATGTGTATAATTTTTCACCGACTTTTCCTTCACCTATTAATGCACAAACAGCTTTGATATCTGGACATGTAAGAATTAAGAAACCATCATCTTTTAAAACTCTTCTAAATTCTTCAAAAGTACCAACAACCTCATGAGGAAATATATGTTCAATATTATGTGATGAGTAAATAGCATCAAAACTATTATCATCAACTGATGTCATTTCCGTCATAGAGCAAACAATATCTGGATTATGTGCTGGATCAATATCTAGGCGAACTTCTTCCCATTCATCCGAATTAAAAGCAGGAGTAGTATTATCTTTATATAGTGGCCCACACCCAATATGTAAGAATTTTTTCGACATAAAATTACTATAAATTAAAGAAAAGATTTTGTGTAAAAAAAAAGGGAAGCAAAAGCTTCCCTTCTTAATTTATTTATAGTTGGTTATACCATTATAAAGTCAGCACCAACGAATGCACCTTCCGTAATAACGGAATTGAACATTAGGATTGGAACTAGATCAGCAGCAACCGCTACACCATCCTGAACTGCATACACAACAGTAACAGCTGCGTCATTAGCAATAATGAAGTAATCATCATCAGCACCATCAGCAGTAATATTTAGCGCGCTATCACCACTTGAAAGTGATTTAAGAAGCTCAGCACCAGTACCAGCAGCAAAGTCAATTGTTAGATCATGATCAACTAGACCTGTGAATTCTACGATATCAACAGCAGCAGTATCAAAGGCAGCAGCTGTAGCTCCTTCAATAGAACCAGTTGCATCACCTAGATCATAAGCAATACCATCTCCAACAGTTGTCACAGCAACTTCAACAAGAACAGCATTTGCGTTATCAGAACCTGCAAGCTCTGTCTCAGTATTTTCAAGATTAATAGTATCACCTACAGTAGCACCAGCATCTTCAAAGTCCTGTATTTGTGTTCTGTTTGCAGTAGCTTCACCAAGAGCATTAATATTATCATCACCAGTACCACCAGTAATAACGTCAACACCAGCACCAGAAACAATTATGTCATCACCAGCACCCGCATCAATAATATCAACACCAGCACCACCAGTAATATTATCCGCACCAGCACCTGAAGTAATAGTATTAGCACCATCACCAGCAACGATTATATCAGCACCAGCACCTGATGTAATAGTATCATTACCAGAACCAGTAGTAATAATATCATTACCATCTAGTGTAGTAATTGTTGTAGCAGTGTCATCATCACCTGAAACCGTTACATCAATATCAGCACCATGGAATGAATCCAGGCCAGTTAGTGTAAAGGCATAGTCATCTGTGTTAAGTGTTGAGTCACCATCCATATCGATATAAAGAACATCGTTATCTTTAGCAAACACGAAACTACCAGATGAGTTATTCATTGCGTTCACAGCTTCACCAGCATTAGCAACATCACCCTTATCGGCTAAGATAAATGAAGTTGTATTACCGTTAGCAACAGCACCAGATGAAACTACTAAGCTGATTGAGTCACCATTAGTAATTTGAGCGCCAGTAGTTGCGTTTAAAGTGGATTGTTTAAAGTCTGTAATAGTATCTTTAGTATTACCAGATGAATCTGCAATGGTATCAAATTTAAAGATATCGTTACCAGCACCACCAGTTAAGGTATCAGCACCAGCATCACCTTCAATAGTATCAGTACCGTCACCACCATTTAATGCATCATTACCAGCAGCACCATTGATAATATCATTACCAGCACCACCGTTACCAGTATCGTTACCAGCACCACCGTTAATTGTATCAGCACCTGAGTTACCAGTAATAGAGTCATTACCAGATCCACCAGTTAAAGTGTCACCAACTAATGTTCCACCACCTGAAATAGTATCGTCACCAGCTGAACCAATAATTTGGTCAGAAGCTGTACCACCTGTAATAGTGAAATCAATACCAATTGTATCAAGAGAATTATTAACATTGAAAGTAGCTGAACCAACATTTTTACCAGATAGATCAATTGTCATTGTACCTGCATTTAATGCAGCGGTACTATGTGGAGCAATCTGAATATCTAATGCACCAGCAGTTAATCCAGTTGTAGCAGAGGTATAAACAGTTACTTGTTCAATACCTGTTACATTATTAAAGTCCATATCAACTGTTGCGGCAGCAGTATTATCAAGTTGGATAGTATCTGTACCAGCACCACCTGTAACTGTATCACCACTAGTTAGGCCAGTAGTTGATGAGAATCTAAAGATATCATCACCAGAACCACCAACAAGACTATCACTGTTATCATTTGAACCATCATCAACAATTAGGAATGAACCATTTGAAACAGCAGAACCATCAATTGTAGTCACATTATCAGTTGTTGTTGTTGTGATTTGTAGTGAAGAATTACCAAGATTAGTAAATGTTTCATTACCAAATGTTAAACTTGTAGCATTACTTGCAAGTGTAATTTTTTCAACACTATAGAGTTGAGAAAGTTCTGGAGCTGTTAAAGTTAGTGCATCAGCTTCAGTAAATGCAAGTGTATCAGTACCGAGACCACCATTAACTGTTTCAACACCACCAGAAACTTTGAAGGAAGCATCATCAGCAACAACAATGATATCGTTACCAGCACCACCATCAATGCTATCAACGCCAGCACCACCAGTGATACTATCAATACCATCACCACCACTAATTACGTCATTACCAGCAGCACCAAGAAGTGTATCAGCACCACCATTACCATTAAGGATATCAGCGCCTGAACCACCAGTAAGTGAGTCACTGAAACTACCACCATGAGCAGTCAAGGCAAGATTATCACTATTAGTAACAGTAAGTCTTTCACCATTAGCAAGAGTAGTAACATTTGCATCTAGAGCCGTACCGTCAACTTCAAAAGCTGTCTGAGTCATACCTGCAGCAAGAGTAATTGTTACGTCACCAGCATTATTATCTGCGGCAAGGTCAGTAACAACTAATTTCTCAACATTAGTAATATTAGCAGATAATGCAGCTGTAGTTGCATCACCAACACCATCACCAACACCAGCAACTGCATCGTCATCATTTTGGATATAAATGATATCAACGCCACCGTTACCGTCAATAGTATCAGAAGCATCAAGTTCTTCTGTTTGTTGGAAAGTAAAGGTATCAGCAGAAGATGAACCTACTAATTTAAGAGCACCTGTTGCAGTTGAAGTAATATTAAGAGCTGTTGTCATTAATGAAGCACCAGCTGTATCTTCACCTGTTGTCAATGTACCAGCACCAGCAAAACTAAATGATAGGCCTGGATTATTAGCTAATACAGCATCACTAATAGTAAATTCACTACCAGCAGGAATAGTCCAAGATTCTGTATTCGTAATAGTTGACAATTGTGCAGCAGAAAGATTTTGAGAGCCAGTAAAGGTCACTGTATCTGTACCAGCACCACCATCAATGATATCTGTACCTAATGCATTTACATATTCGGTTTTAGCATTAAGAGTAAAGGTATCATTACCAGCACCACCAGAAAGACTATCTACACCTTCATTACCATCAAGAGTATCAGCACCGTCACCACCTAGAATAGTGTCATTTGCAAGACCACCATCAAGTGCGTCAGCACCGCCACCACCAGTTACATGAAGTGGAACTTGTGAAGCGTCACCCGTTAAAGTGAACCTCTCATCAGCAGCAGTTACTGTAGAACCGTCAAGTTCTGAAGCATCATAAGTTACTAAAGCTTCTGTTGCAGTTGTAATGTTATTGTTAACAATAAGTGTTAAATCATCACCAGCTGTTAAAGAGTCTTTAACTATAATAGTTTCAACACCTGAAACAGCATCAAGATCTGCATCACCATCGCCATCAGCAGTAACTTCAAGAACATCTGTTCCAGTACCACCTTGGATTGACATACCAGCTTCAATATCGGCACCAGCAACTTTAACTGTAAGACCAACATTAGCGTTGTTATCAATTAACTTATTCTCAGAAGCAGTACCTGAAGCAATAGAAACAACTGTATCAGGAGTCCATGTTTTACCTGCAGCAGCACCACCAAGTGTTAAAATTTGAGCATTTGCATCATTAATTAAGAATGTTGTAGCACCACCCATTGCACCATCAGTAGTTGTATTTATAGCACCGATTGGATTAATGATTTCAATGTTACTAACACCACCCATGACAGATGCGCTAGTTATTCCTACTGTAGTAGTAAGAGTATCAGTACCAGCACCACCATCAATGATATCTGTATTTGCTAAATTAGCACCAGCAGTAATAATATCATTGCCAGCACCCATATCGATTGTTTCAGCACCTGAACCTAAAGTAACAGTGTCAACACCATCACCAGCAGTAATATTGTTAGCACCAGCTGTACCAGTAATTACATCATTACCAGCACCAGATACTAATGTATCAGCTTTTGTACCTAATGTAATGATATCAGCAGCAATACCAGTTGTTATGTTCATTGGTGTAGCTGCGCTTGTACCAGTAATAGTAATAACATTACCGACACCCAAGCCACCACCATTAATTGTAAGTACACCAGTACCTGCAGGAGTACCTAATGAATAAGCACCTGTAACAATTGTTGGATCAGCTGTTGTTGAGAATGCAACAAGATTAATAGTTTCAAATACGTCATTATTTGTATCAAACTCATTAGTACCATCAGCAGCATTAACAATATTTAAAACATCATTTGTACCTACACTACCTACTACGTCAAGGTCAGTAGTAATAGAACCACTGTTTGCCTGAAGTGTAAGATTTACATTAGCGTTATTATTAATGTTGTCAGTAAGGTCACCACCAATCTTAACTAAAGTATCTTGTGTATAACCATCATTTAAATTTAGAGTTTGATCATCAGTATCTGCTAAATCAATTGTAGTAAATACTGTGTTGGATTCTAAAGTAATAGAATGCGCAGTATCAACAGCTAGAACTTCAACATTTGATAGGCCACCAAATACTGTTGAACTTGCACCAGCATTAGTTACATCGCCATCAATTCTAAGTGTATCAGTACCATCGCCACCATCATAAGTATCAGCACCAGTCCAGTTTCCATCAAAGTCAACTGTATCATTGCCTGCACCCATTGAAAGTGTTGTTGTACCAGCACCAATTGCTGAAAGAGTATCAGCAGCGGAACTACCAGTAATTGAAACAACTGTAGCACCAGGAGCAGCAGATAGAGTTAAACCACCTGAATTTGCAGAAGCATCAACAGTTGTAACATTCGCATCTAATGCAGCTGTAATTGTAAGCGCTGTACTACCAGTAACTGTTACTGATGGAGTTAAAACACCATCAATTTGAAGATCAGCTAAAGTATTTGCAACACTAATACTATTAATTGTTAGAGATTCTAGCGCTGAAGCTGTTGATGTAGAATCGTCAGTAAGAGCAACAGTTGTAGCGTTAGTTCCTGATAATGTTAATGTAACAGCATCGGAAGCACCTGTTAAAGCTGTAGCATTAAAGTTTACAGTAGTAGTGTTTATTGCAGACTTAACAGTAATATCTACTGGATTTGCTAAATCATTAAATGTAACACCATCGTTACCAGCAATATTTGAAACAGATTCTATACCAGTTAAGCCAGCAGTTGAAACAACAAGAAGGTCATCATTTGCAATTGCAAGGCCTTCAACAGCGGTATCGTTAGTAACCTGAATATTCTCAATACTAGATAATTGAGGAATAATTGTTGTACCACCAGCAGCGGCAGCAATTTTAATTGTTATTGTGTCAGTACCATCACCACCATCAATAACATCATAGTCATTCATACTTGCTAATGTTGTAGCATCAAATGAGTCATTACCACTTCTACCTGTGAATGTATCAACACCAGTAGTTAATGTGAAAGATGCTGACGTTGCAGATGAACCACCATTATCAACAAGAATTTTAGAACTTGAAATAGCATTTGATGAGGAGTCAAAGACACTCACTTTAATACCTTCAATTCCTTCAACAACAGCATCAGTTGTTGGAGTAACTGTAAATGTAGTTGATGTTGAACCAGCTGCAATTGTCGCAGTTCCTGATAGTACATCAATATCTGAAGAACCAGCCGCTTCGACTGTTCCACCATTTGTATCACCAATCACAGTCCAGGAGAAAGTTGTATCAGCAGAAACAGCTGAACTTGCTGTGATTGTAAATGTAACATCATTACCCTCGGTAACTTTTGAACCAGATGATGTAACAGTGTAAGAACCACCTGTGCCACCTGACCAAGCTGTTCCTTGAACAGAAACATTAGAAGCACCAGCTACAGAACCAGAAGTTGGAAGTGTAGAAACACCAGCACCAGCTGCAAAACCTGCGAAGTCAGATACTGATCCAGTTGTTCCAGATGTTGTATTACCACCTAAGTCAAAATTAAAATTACTTGCACCATTAATCGTAACAACGGCACCATTACTCAATGTAAGTTGAACTGCATCTGCTGCAAACTTAGTAGACGCTACAGATAGTCCGTTAACTAATTGAATTGTATTTGAACCGCTTGTATCGACAATCGTAATTGCCGCATTTGCTGCAATGGAATTAGAAAGGATATAGGTATCGTCTCCACCTAAACCTCTATACGTTGTTCCACCATTTGAAGGTACGATGATGTCCGCACCAGAACTGTGATTAATAGTCGCC
>CEUK01039226.1_pt1 | contig 39506 bp, 30 predicted proteins | sample 356451 | NCBI WGS metagenome assembly CEUK01 (sample SAMEA2622843, study PRJEB7988) | marine metagenome | isolation source: saline water (ENVO:00002010), including
TAATCCCTTTGATTATTGTCATATTGTTACATCTACAACTCATAAGACTCTAAGAGGTCCAAGAGGAGGAATAATTATGATTGGCAATGATTTTGAAAATCCATTTGGTGAAACCACTAAAAAAGGAGAATTAAAAAAAATGTCAACTTTAATCAATTCAGCTGTTTTTCCTGGTTGTCAAGGTGGTCCACTAGAACACTTGATAGGAGCTAAAGCGGTCGCTTTTTCTGAAATAATGGATGAAAGTTTTTTAGACTATGTCAATCAAGTGAAAAAAAATGCATTTGTTATGGCAGAATCATTAACTTCATTGGGTTATGATATAATTTCTTCTGGAACAGATAATCATTGCATTTTAATTGATTTAAGATCAAAAGGTATTACAGGTAAAGATGCTGAATATGCTCTTGGTCTAGCCGATATTACTGTAAACAAAAATATGGTGCCATTTGACGACAAATCTCCTTTTGTCACATCAGGAATCAGAATTGGAACACCTGCAATTACAACTAGGGGAGTGAAGGAAAATGAAGTTAAAAAAATTGTTGAATTTATTGATAAAGCAATTTTTAATTATCAAAATAATAATAAAATGGTAGGACTTTGTGATGAAATAAATAAAATGATGTCACAATATCCTATTTTTGCATACTAAATTATAAATATGAAATGTGGAATTGTAGGATTACCTAATGTAGGCAAGTCAACTTTATTCAATTGTTTATCAAGGTCAAAAGCTTTAGCTGCAAACTATCCTTTTGCGACTATTGACCCAAATGTTGGTATAATACCTGTTCCTGATTCTAGATTAAATCAATTATCAGAATTATTTAAACCCCAAAATACTTTTCCTGCCACAGTAGAAATTGTTGACATTGCTGGGCTAGTAAAAGGAGCTAGTAAAGGAGAAGGGTTAGGGAATAAATTTTTGTCGAACATAAAAGAAACAAATGCAATTATGCATGTATTAAGATGTTTCGATGATGATAATATTACTCACGTAGATGGTTCTGTAAACCCAATTAGAGACAAAGAAATAATTGATTATGAACTCATGGTAAAAGACATTGAGATTATTGAAAAAAAAATTAATAGTTTATCAAGATTAGCTAATATCGGAGATAAAACTGCAGTAAATCAAGTTGATATTTTAAATAATTATAAAGATAAATTATCACAAGGTTATCCTGCTAGATCTGTTAGTTTTGATAACGATGACTTTATTAATGAATTACATTTATTGACAAAAAAGCCAGTTCTTTATGTATGTAATGTAGATCAAAATTCACTAAACGGAAATGACTACACAGAATCTGTCTCAGATAAAATTAAGAATGAAGATTCAAATATGATTATTATTGCAGCAGGTATTGAATCTGAAATTAATGAATTAGATAATATTCAAGACAGAAATGATTTTTTAAATGACATAGGTTTAAATGAACCAGGTGTAAATAAAATTATTAGGTCTGTATATTCTTTGTTGGGGCTTCAAACTTTTTTTACTGCAGGAGAAAAAGAAGTTAAGGCGTGGACTATCAAAGAAGGATCACTTGCTCCCAAAGCTGCTGGAAAAATCCACTCAGATTTTGAAAAAGGATTCATAAGAGCTGAGGTTATCGCATTCGATGATATGATTAAGTTTGGAAGTGAGTTAACTTGTCGAGAAAATGGTAAAATTTTTATAGAAGGGAAAAATTATTTAGTGAAAGATGGTGATATAATACATTTTAGATTTAATATATAGTTATAAGGTTTTAATTATTGTTAATAAGTTCTTATCATTTTAATCTTTAATTATTCTTTTTTTATAGTTTGATTATTATTTTTAGTATCGTTTATTTTTTATGAGTCAAAATAATTACACTGAAGAAAATATAAAGTCTCTTGACTGGAAGGAGCATATAAGAATGCGTCCTGGTATGTATATTGGTAAAAAAGGAGACGGTTCCTCTCCAGATGATGGTATATATGTTTTGTTAAAAGAGATAATGGACAATTGTATGGATGAGTTCGTAATGGGTTTTGGTAAAACAATTGAAATAAGTGTTAAAAATCAAAAGGTTATAATTAGAGATTTTGGAAGAGGAATTCCATTGGGAAAAGTGATTGATTGTGTTTCTAAAATTAATACTGGTGGTAAATACGATACTAAAGCTTTTAAAAAGGCTGTAGGACTGAATGGAGTGGGTACTAAAGCAGTTAATGCTTTGTCAGAACATTTTAGAGTTCAAAGTATTCGTGATGGTAAAACAAAAATTGTTGAATTTAACAGGGGAGTTATAACTTTTGAAGATGAAGTTAAAGACTCATCCCAAAGAAATGGAACTAGAATTATGTTTATTCCAGATTCTGAAATTTTTTCCAATTTTAATTTTTTAGACCATCATATTTCTACTATGATTTGGAATTATGTGTACTTAAATCCAGGTTTAACAATTATTTATAACAATGTAAAGTTTTTTTCAGAAAATGGATTAAAAGACTTATTGAGTTCAAAATTAGAAACATCTTTGACTTATCCAATTATTCATTTGAAAGGAGATGATATAGAAATTGCATTATCTCATTCAAAATCTAAATATGGAGAAACATACTTTTCATTTGTAAATGGTCAACACACTACCCAAGGTGGAACTCATCAATCTTCATTCAGAGAAGCAATAGCAAAAACATTCAAAGAATTTTATAATAAAAATTTTGAAGCATCAGACATTAGACAATCTATAGTTGCAGCGGTTAGTATAAAGGTTATGGAGCCAGTTTTTGAATCACAAACAAAAACAAAATTAGGTTCAACAGAAATGGGAGATAAACTTCCAACAATTAGAACGTACATAAATGATTTTGTTAAAAGAAAACTTGATAATTTTTTACATAGAAATCCAGATATTAGTGAAGTAATTCTTAAAAAAATACAACAAGCAGAGAAAGAGAGAAAAGAACTAGCTGGAATTAAAAAATTAAGTAGAGAAAGATCAAAAAAATCAAGTTTACATAATAAAAAATTAAGAGATTGTAAGATTCATTATAATGATTTAAAAAAGGAAAGAAGATTAGAAACAACTTTATTTATAACAGAGGGGGATTCTGCTAGTGGCTCTATAACTAAAGCTAGAGATGTTAATACTCAAGCTGTATTTAGTTTAAAAGGGAAACCTTTGAATTGTTTTGGTTTAACAAAAAAGATTGTTTATGAAAATGAGGAGTTTAACTTATTACAAAGTGCTCTAAATATTGAAAATGAATTAGAAAATTTGAGATATAATAACATAGTAATTGCTACTGATGCCGACGTTGATGGAATGCACATTAGATTATTAATTATTACTTTTTTTCTTCAATTTTTTCCTGACTTAGTAAAAGAAGGTCATTTATATATTTTACAGACACCTCTTTTTAGAGTCAGAAATAAAAAAGAAACTATTTATTGTTATGATATTAATGAAAAATTAGAGGCTGAGAACAAACTAAATGGAAAATTAGAAATTACTAGATTCAAAGGTTTAGGAGAAATTTCTCCTCATGAATTTAAAAACTTCATTGGTTCTAATATTAAATTAGACCCTGTTCTTTTAAAAAATGATTCTGAAATAGAGTCTTTATTGACCTTCTATATGGGAAAGAATACCCAAGATCGTCAAGCTTTTATTATTGATAACTTAAGAGTTGAAAAAGATATAGTTGATTAGTATTATGAGTGAAAACACCTTAGAAAATAATGAAGAATTAAATGAGATAACAAAAGTTGTTCCAATTACAGGCATGTATAAAAACTGGTTTTTAGACTATGCTTCATATGTAATACTAGAAAGAGCAGTCCCCTATATTTTAGATGGTTTAAAACCTGTGCAAAGAAGAATTCTACATTCATTAAAGGAAATGGATGATGGAAGATATCATAAGGTTGCTAATTTAATAGGAAATACAATGAAGTATCATCCACACGGTGATTCATCAATTGGAGACGCTTTAGTTAAATTAGGTCAAAAAGGACTTTTAATTGATATGCAGGGAAATTGGGGTAATGTGTCAACTGGAGATAAGGCTGCAGCAGCAAGATACATTGAAGCTAGACTTACTCAATTTTCTCTTGATGTTTGCTTTAGTCCAAAAGTAACTAATTGGAAAAACTCTTACGATGGTAGAGCAAACGAACCAGAATGGCTACCTATTAAATTTCCTTTATTATTATTTCAAGGAGTTGAAGGTATTGCTGTTGGTTTATCTACGAAAATATTACCTCATAATTTTAATGAATTAATAGACGCTTCAATTTCAATTTTGAGAGGAAGAAATAAAAAAATTTTACCTGACTTTCAATCAGGAGGTTTGGCTGATTTTAGTAATTATAACGATGGAAAAAAAGGAGGTAAAGTAAGAGTTAGAGCTAAGATTGAAGAAATAGATAAAAAAACTCTTCAAATAACAGAATTGCCTTATAATATTACAACTACTTCATTAATCGATTCAATATTGAGAGCAAATGATAAAGGAAAAATAAAGATTAAAAATATTCAAAATAATACCGCTGACAAAGTTGATATAATTATTACAATCACAAATGATGTATCAATTGATAAAACTATTGATGCTCTTTATGCTTTTACAGATTGTGAAATAACTATATATCCTACGACATGTGTTATTCAAAATGATTCCCCCATTTTTTCTGACGTATCTTCCATCCTTAAAATTTCAACTGAAAACACTAAATTAATTTTAACTCAAGAACTACAAATAAAATTAAATGAACTCAACGAGAAATGGCACAGCGCTACTTTAGAACGAATTTTTATTGAAGAAAAAATATATAGAGATATAGAAGATGTAGATAGTTGGGAAGGAATAATTGAAGTTATATTTAAAGGATTAAAACCTTTTGTTAAAAATTTAAAAAGAGAAGTTACAGTTGATGATGTAACAAAATTAACTGAAATTAAAATTAAAAGAATTAGTAAATATGATCTTGACAGAGAAAATGAAAAAGTAAAACAGATTGAAGTATCCATAGAAAATGAACAAAAAAATTTAGATAACATCACAGATTTTTCAATACAATATTTTAAAAAAATCAAAGAAAAATATGGAAAAGGTAGAGAAAGGAAAACAAAGGAAAGACTTTTTGATACAATTGTAGCTTCTAAAGTTGCTTTAGCTAATAAAAAATTATATGCAAACAAATTGGAAGGTTTTATTGGCACATCCATGAGAAGGGATGAGTTTATTTTAGAATGCTCTGATATTGATGATATAATTGTCTTTAAGAAAGATGGAAGTATGTTAGTAACAAAAGTTTCATCCAAAGTATTTGTTGGGAAAGACATTATTCATATTGGTATTTTCAAGAAAAATGACAATAGAACTACATATAATATGATTTACAGAGACAAATCTTCAAATAAAGCATATTTAAAGCGTTTTCCAGTTAAAGGAATAACAAGAAATAAAGACTATAATTTGGGTAGTAAAAATGGTTCTGATGTGATTTATTTTTCTGCCAACCCTAATGGAGAAGCTGAGTTGGTTAGTGTTATTTTAAGAGCAAAGGCAAGAATTAAAAAAATAAAATTTGATATAGATTTTTCTGAATATGATATTAAAAGTAGAGGGGTTCGAGGGAATATGATATGCAAACACTATGTAAGAAAAATTGAATTAAAAAATAAAGGAGTTTCAACTTTAGCTGCTAAGAAAATTTGGTATGATTCCTCTGTTAATAGATTAAATGACTTGGGTCATGGAGAATTATTGGGGGATTTCTCAGGTGACGACAAAATTATTCTAGTTTCTGAACTAGGATTTTTTTATTTAACGTCTTATGATTTATCTAATCATTTTCCAGAAAATATTAAAATAATTGAAAAGTATAATCCTTCAAGTGTATTAACGTGTATTTATTATAATTCTAAAAATAAACTACACTATATTAAAAGATTTAAACCAAAAGAAATTTCTAAAAAACAGTACTATTTACAGGAAAATAAAGGTTTTAATTTAAAATTTATTTTTTTTGGTAGTAAAATAATTAAGTTAAATTTTCATAATACAAAAACTGGAAAAATAAGAGAGTCGATTGAATTTGTTTCTTCTGACTTTATCTCTGTTAAAGGATATGAAGCAATTGGTAAGCAAATTTCACAATATAAGCTGAAGTCTATCGAATTAATTGAAAGTCAAAATATTGAAAAAAACGATAAAGATTTAATAGAAAATGAAGATTTTAGTAGAAATTCTGGTCAGATAAAGTTAGATTTTAATTAATAGATTTTTTTTTAATGCCTTTTTGTTGATAGATTTGTAAAATCGGACACACTTATGAAGTACAACAAATTATTTTTTTTTCTCATTTGTTTATTAGGTAACTTTGTTTATTCACAACAACTACCTTTAAACAGTCAGTACATATATAATCCATTAGTTATTAATCCTGCATTTTCTGGAATAACTGAATCTTCTTCAATAATTTTAATGAATAGAAATCAATGGACTGGTTTTGTAGATGAACCTATAAGAACCACTTCCATTGCTGCTCATCATGCCTTAAACAATCAAAAACATGGATTAGGTTCTCTACTTTTTTCAGATAGAACAGGGGCAATAAACATTCATGGATTGGATTTAATGTACTCATTTAAATTTCCAATTTTTTTGAACTATAATTTATCTTTAGGTATTTCAGGTAATATATATCAGTACGTTTTTGATGATTCTAATTTAAATACTGCCACATTTGATCCAATTTTGAATGGTGAAATTCAAAAAAAAATAAATTTTGATTCCAACTTTGGTTTTCTTGTTTATGATGATTTTTTATTTTTTGGAGCTTCTATTGTTAATTTGATTCAATCAAAGGTATTGACACAAGATATTAATGGACCCAATCAATTCGCTAGAAATTATTATTTTTTTGGTGGATATAATTTTACTGATGAAGTAACAAAAATTGGTTTTGAACAAAGCTTTCTATTAAAAAAGACAGAGTATACAGATTTTCAATATGACATAAATTTAAAAGCTATTTTTAATAATATTTTTTGGTTAGGTGCTGGATATAGAAGTAATGATGAATTAATTGCTCTTTTTGGCTTTAACTACGATAAATTTTCTTTGATTTATTCGATTGATTATAATTATGGAGAAATAGGTAATTACTCTGGAGCTTCTCATGAATTTTCACTAGTTTTTTACTTCAGAAAAGGTTCTAATATCAACTGGGAAAATAATAGAATTTTATTTGAAAATTTTTAAATTTTATATCTGCAATCAGGACTTATTTGGATATTTGAAAATTCTTTTTTTCTGAATTTATAATAACCCGATAACGCAATCATAGCAGCATTATCCGTTGAGTACTCTATTTTTGGAAAATATGATTTTATTTTTAATTCATTTTCAAGTTTTTTAATCTCTGACCTAAAGTATTTATTAGAGGCGACTCCACCAGCAATAGCAACATTTTTGACATTATTCATTATAATTGCTCTTTTTAACTTATTAACGAGAGTAGTTACTATTATTTTTTGTATTGATGCACAAAGATGATGTATATTTTCTTTAATGAAATTTTTATTTTTTCCCATTTCTTTTTTTAAAAACATAAATATTTGAGTTTTTAATCCACTAAAACTAAAATTTAAATTATCAACATTAGGTTCCGTAAAAATAAATTTATTACAATCTCCTCCAATTGATTTTTTTTCAATTAATGGTCCGCCGGGATATCCTAATCCTAATAATTTTGCTGATTTATCAAATGCTTCCCCAGCTGAATCATCAAGAGTTTGACCAATAACGCTCATATCTTCTATACTTTTTACTGATACTATCTGAGTATGTCCTCCAGAGACTGTCAAGCATAGAAAAGGAAAACTTGGGGGATTAAAATTTTTGTTTTCAATAAAATTAGCAATAACATGGGCCCTCATGTGATTAATTTCAATTAGAGGTATTTTTAGACTTAAAGATAAACTTTTTGCAAATGAACATCCTACTAATAATGAACCCAATAATCCAGGTCCCCTAGTAAAAGCGATTGCATTTAGTTGATTTTTTTTAATATTTGCTATCTTTAAAGCTAGAGAGGTAACAGGTACTATATTTTTTTGATGAGATCTGGATGCAAGTTCAGGGACAACTCCACCATATTTTTGGTGAATTTTTTGACTTGATACAATATTTGATAGTACTTTTCTGTTATTAGTAATAGCAACTGATGTATCATCACAAGATGATTCAATCCCAAGTATGTATATGTCTTTTTTCATTTATGAATATAAAGTTATAAATATTGATTATTAGACAAAATATAAAAAAAATTGTTTTTTTGCTTATTGTACTATTTAGTATTTTAACAACTCTATTTGGGATAATTAATTCGTCTTTATTTCAAAAAAAAATATTTAATTTATTTTCTAAAAATATAAACGAAAATCACTCTATTTTATTAGAGTCAAATAATTTTTACTACAATATTTTTTCTAATAAAATTTCTTGCAATTTTTTAATATTAGATCATTTTCAAAATCCAATGATAAATATTCCTAATATTTCAATTGGTTTTAATAATAACATCATTTTTTCAAAATCTGATATAAAAATTAATAATGTTAATATTGAAAACGTAGATTTTTTCATTAATAAATATGAATCAGATTCTATTACTAATTTTGAATTATTCATAAATAAGATTTCAAATGAAAATTCTACTAATTTAGACTCACTTTATATTGAAAATATTAATTTATCTATTTCTAATTTTATCTTCCAGAATCAATTGGATACTATTAAATTTAATGATTTTTCTTTTGATTTAAATAAAATTAATTACTCTAATAATAATGGTTGCAATATTGAAAATATTTTTTTTCAGAAAAATAATTCGTTTTTTGCTTCTTCTTTAAACCAAGATAAATCAAAAAGCAAATTTTTCGTAGATATTATTGATAGTAAGTTTTACTTAAAAGATTTTATTAATCAAAAATTTAATAATAATGAATTCATCAATTTTTCCTCAATCCTTTCATTTAATAAAAATATTTTTAGTTTAGAAAATCTTAATATAAATTACAATCATTCATTTTTGAATGGTATTTTCTCTTATGATAGTAGTCTAGATTTATATTTTCTTCAGATAAATAATTCAATTATTAAAAAACAAGATCTTTTATCATTTTCAATGAAGAATAAAATAGATTTCCCTTCTATATTACTTGATTTAGGAGATATTAAATATATAGGAAAAACTGTATTATATAATAGAAATTTAGATATCGAAAGTAATATAAATTCAGATTACGGTTTCTCTAATCTTAATTTAAAATTTCACTTCCCCGACAGTTTAAATAATCCATCTTTTGTTGGAACTATTGATTTTAACAAATTTAATTTAGGGAGCTTACTTAATTTTAAAAATTTAGGCGAAGTTAATTTTAAGACTAAAATTAATGGTTCAGGTTTAGATAAGGATAACTTCTTTGCAAATATAAGCTTTCAAGAAGCCAAAATATTTTTTGATAATTATTATTATAATAATTTTTCATTAAATGCAGATTTAAGTTACAATTTACTTAGAGGGGATTTAAGGATTAATGACAGGAACTGTAAAGTTCAATTAAATGGCGAATTAGATTTTTCAGACAACAATAAAATAATTAATGTTTCTTCAAAAGTAAAAAAAATCAATTTAGATAAAATTAAATTTTTAACAGGTCAACCTATCAAACAATTTTCTGGAAATATTACTGCAAATTTAAAGGGAAATTCAATTGATAATTTAATTGGTTCAATAGAAGCTAATAAATTATCTTACTATAGAGGAAAAAAATACAATTTAAATAATTTAAAGATTGATTTTAATAATTCATCAATTAATAAGTCTTTATTGTTTAAATCTGATATAGGTTCTGCATTTCTTACAGGAGATTTTAAATATTTAGATTTAAATAAAGATTTTAAGAATGTATTTTTATCTTTTTTAAAGAACGAAAAAAAAATATTCAAAAGTGATTATAATTTAGATTTAGATTTAGATTTTAATAATTCATCCTTTCTCACAGACTTTTTTTTAGATAATTTTTCTCTTGAAAAGTTTAATTTAAAAATAAATAAAAAGAAATTAAGCTCTAATTTATTTATAATGGGAGATTTAGAGAGTTTGTCTTTTAATAATAAATTTTTTGATAATTTAAATTTTGATTTAGAGATTAATAATCATGATAAATTAAATTTTTATTTTCTTAGCAATAACTTTAAAAACACAGAAAACAATTTAAATATTGACTCATTAGTTTTCACTTCTAACTCTAGTTCTAATCAAATTGAATATAAGTTACTTTTAAAAAACATTAATAAAAATGAATTTTTTGATGCTTCTTTTTTTGGTAATATTTCAAGAGGAGATGAAAATTTAATTTCATTTAGCAATTCATTTGTTAATTTTCCTGACCAGGTATGGAATCTTTCCCCAAATAGTTTAATAAAAATTTCTAATTTCGATGAAGTTAATTTTTCTAATTTTTCACTAAGTTCAGGTTCTCAATTAATTGATGTTTCAGTTGAAAATTCTAATTCATTAAAATTATTTTTTGATCTCAAAAACGTTGATTTAGAATTTATTAATTTTCTAAGAAAAAAAGATGCTTCTAGATTAGCAGGATTAGCTAATGGTACCTTTTGGTATAACTCTGTAAGTAAACCATTGGGTGGTTATTTAAAAGTTAAAGACTTTTCTATTAATGACGTTCTTCTAGGAGATTTAATATTAAATACACAATCAAACAATAAAAGAAAATTTTTAGTTTTAGATGGTTATGTAAAACCTTCAAATAAATCTAAAACTATTGAATTTAATGGTACCGTTTCTCTAGACAAAAAATATAATATGAATATGTTTTTAGATTTTAATGGACAAGATTGTAATATCTTAAATTCGTACATCAGTAGTATTTCAAACAACAAAGGAAATATTTATGGTAATTTAAATTTATATGGTCCTCACGATAATTATTTAATTGATGGTTCTTTAACTTTAAATAACTTTTCATTTAAAATACCATATTTAAACACTACGTATTTCCTAAAAGATGATTATAGTGTCTCATTTAAAAAAGAAAATATTCAATTAGATTCAGTTTTAATTTATGATAAAAAATTTAAAACTAATGGATTATTTTATGGAGAAGCTACTCATGCTAATGCTCTAAAAGAAATATCTTATAACTTATTTGTAAGTTCCGATAATTTATATTGTTTAAATACTAAAATAGATAATAATGATACTTATTACGGAGAAGTTTTTGCTGGCGGTAATATTATTATCAATGGTGAGCCAAATAAAGTTTATCTTGAAATTGATGCTGAGTCTAAAAAAGGCACTAAGTTTAATATACCTTTATCTAATTCAATGGAAATTTCTGAAGCAAATAATTTGGAGTTATTTAATTCATTAGAATCTTCTTCATCCAATCAAATTTTCAACAATAGAGAAAAAAATAATAAAGTCTTTAAAATGAATTTTGATTTATCTTTATCTCCAAATGCTCAAGTGCAAATAATTTATGATGAAAAAATAGGAGATATTATTAAGGGTTCTGGAGAAGGTGATTTGAAATTAGAAATAGATGATAACGGAAATTTTAATATGTTCGGTGAAATTTTAATAAACCAAGGAGAATATTTGTATACAATGCAGAATGTTCTTAATAAAAACTTTATTCTTGAAAAAGGTGGAAGTCTATATTGGGATGGTAGTCCATATGATATAAATATTGATTTTTCTGCTTTTTATGAACTCAAAACTTCACTTAGTCTATTAGATGCAGATTATAATTCAAGTACTAAAGTTCCAGTTTTTTGTAAAATGCATATGACAAATAATTTATTAAATCCGTCAGTTGATTTCATAATTGATATACCATCAGCATCTGATGTTGCTTTAACTAAATTATATCAGCTAACAGATACTGAAGAAAAAAAATTGCAACAGTTTTTATTCTTAATTGGAGCAAATAGTTTTTTAATACAAGAAAGCACTGAAAATTATTTAAATAGTAGTTTAACAACAACAGGAACAGAGTTATTATCAAATCAAATTTCTAATTGGTTATCTCAAATCACAGATGATTTTGATTTAGGATTTAGGTGGACGCCTGGTTCAACTGATTCATTAACTACTGATGAAATTCAACTTGCGCTTTCAATGAAACTATTAAATGATAAGTTGACTATTAATGGTAATGCAAGTAACCCAAGTACTCCTCAAGCTCAAGATAATACTGACATTGTAGGAGAATTGGATATACAATATGAACTATCTGATAATTTTAAATTAAAAGCATTCAATAGGACTGATGAATATGATCCGATAAGTGGAGATGACTTCAGATACGAACAAGGTGTTTCTATATTTTTTGAGAAAGAATTTGATAACTTTTTTGATATATTCAAGAAGAAGAGAAAAAGAAAAAAAAATTAAATTTCGTGCCCCATTTTATTTTTTTTGGTTAAAATATAATTTTTATTATGTTTATTTAGCTTTGTTTTAATTGGTACATTTTCAACAATTTCCAAGCCATATCCAACTAGTCCTGCTCTTTTTTTTGGATTATTTGTCAATAGTTTGATTTTTGTTACGTTTAATTTCCTCAATATTTGTGCTCCAATTCCATAGTCTCTTTCATCTTCTTTAAATCCCAATTTAAGATTTGCTTGAACAGTATCCATTCCTCCTTCTTGTAATTTATAAGCATGTAATTTATTTCCTAAACCAATACCTCTTCCTTCTTGATTCATGTATAATATTAATCCTTTTTTTTCTTTTTCAATCATTTTAATTGAATCAGTTAATTGGTCTCCACAGTCACATCTCAATGAACCTAAAATGTCCCCAGTAAAACACGAGGAATGTACTCTAACTAAAATAGGTTCATTTTTTTTCCATTTACCTTTTACCATAGCTAAATGTTCATAATTTGAATTTATTTCTTTGAAAGAAATAAGTTTAAAATCACCATATTTTGTTGGCATATTAACTTCAACTACTTTTTTAATAGAAGATTCTGTTTTCAGTCTGTATTTAATTAAATCTTCAATGGAGATAATTTTCAAATTGAATTTTTTTGAAATTTTAATAAGTTCAGGTAGTCTAGCCATCGATCCGTCATCATTCATTATTTCTACAATTATACCAGCTGGTTTTAAATTTGCAAGTTTACATAAATCAACTGCAGCTTCAGTATGTCCACTTCTCCTCAATACACCGCCATCCATTGCTTTGAGAGGAAAAATATGTCCAGGTCTTGCTAAATCCTCTTCTTTGGTCTTAGGATTTGCTAATGCTTTAATTGTTTCAGAACGATCACTTGCAGAAATTCCAGTAGTACAATTTTTACCAATCTTATCTACTGAAACTGTAAACTGTGTTTTAAGAGGATCTGTATTTTTTCCAACCATTAAATCTAATTTTAATTCTTCACATCTTTTTGATGTTAAAGGAGCACATAACAATCCTCTTCCAAATTTAATCATGAAATTAACAAGTTGAGGGGTAACCTTTTCAGCTGCAGCTATGAAATCACCTTCATTTTCTCTGTTTTCATCATCGACAACTATAACTATTTTTCCTTTACTTATATCTTTAATTGCTTCTTCTATTGAATTTAATTTCATTTTTAATTATTTTATTTATGACGTTTGTAGATTTTTCCCAACAGTATTTAGTTTTAACGAATTTATATCCATTTTCAATTAACTTCAAAGTTTTTTGATTATTATTAAATAGTTCTATGCAATTATTGGCAAACTCAAATTCATTTTTTGCAATTATAATTTCATTTTCAGTTGCATTTAAAGAATTATTTGCGATATCAGTAGTAATACATGGAATCTTCATAGACATAGCTTCTAATAGTTTATTTTGAAGCCCTGAGCCTATAAACATTGGGGCAATGAATACAGTTCCTTTTTCGTAAGCAGTTCTAATATCAGAAATGAAACCGGTTACTTTAATGTTTTTGTTAAGTTTAGCTAATTTTTTGACCTCATCAGTCGGTGATGAACCAGCAATAATTACTTTTGTATTTTTAATTTTAATATTTACTAATGGAAGTATTTTCTCACATATAAATTTTGCAGCTAAAATATTTGGCTTATAGCTCATATTACCTACGAAAATAATTGTTTTTTTATTGTAATTATTAGATTTTCTTTTAAAATAATTGAGGTCAATTCCATTTTTTACAATTACAATTTGATTTCTATTTTCATGATTTATATTTTTTTTATCGAATTCAGAAATAATTGTTTTGAAGTTAAAATAATCGAAGATCTTTGTTTCATAATTTTTCACTCTTTTATATTCAACATGAACTATTTTTTTAAAAAAAATACTTGATTTTTTTATTCTTCTTTTTAAACCAAGTGAAAAACAATCCATAAAATCAATAATTTTTACTTCTTTTCGGTGTTTAACGAATTCAGATGTTCTAATTAATTGACAATAAATTAATTGTGGCTCAATATTGGAAATTATTTTATCAATTTTTAACTTACTTTTTTTAGAAAAATAATATGAAACCTGAAATGGTAATTTTTTAAAAATAGAGTAATAAAATAAATTAAAAATTCGATTTAATTTAGTCGAAGATATGACATGAAAACTTTTTATAAATTGTTTTAATTCTGGGTTAACTTTTCTTTTTTTTGATGTGCTTAATGAGATTAAATGAATTTCATTTGAAGTTGATAAAAATTTAATTTGATGAAAAATTCTCAATTTATCTCCTTTGTCTAATATCTCAGGAACTCTCGGTGTTAATATTACAATCTTCATTTATTAAATTTTTCCAATTTTTTATAACTAACTCTTTTGAAAAGTGATTTTTAATTAATTTTTTTCCACCGTTTCCAATTTTTAAAAATAATGTTTTATTTTTTTGTAGTGATTTAATTGCTTTTTCAAATTCTAATTCAGACTTACAAATTAATATATTTTCATTATCGATATAATCAATTCCTTGTGCTCCTTTTGGGGTACTTAAAATAGGTATTCCCATTGACATTCCTTCTAGTATTTTAATTCTTATACCACTACCTGAAAATATTGGAACAATCATTATATTTTTATCCTTCATATAATTTTCAGCACTTTCAATCGCTCCTTCAACGATTAATGAATTATTTGACATTTTTTTAATTTTATTAGGCATATTTTTTCCCGCCAAATAAAGTTTCAATTTTGAATCTTTTTGTAACTTTTTGAACCACACTTTTTTTAAAAACCAGTTTACTCCTTCAATATTGGGTTTCCAATCCATTGCGCCAAGATGGAATATAGAAAAGTTTTGATTTATTTTATTTTGTTTTAATTCAAAGGAAACAGGAAGTAATTTAGTTTCTTTATTTAATTTTTTATTAAAGTACAATTGATCATTTTTTGAAATACAAAATAAAAAATCACATTTAGAACATATATAATCTTCCCATTTTTTCATTTGTTTTTTTAAAAATGTATAAATCAATATTTTAAATATATTATTACTATTACTCGCTAAATTTGTCCAAATTTCATGTTCTACATTGTGAGTTCTAATAATGGTTTTACAATTGCAATTTGATTTAATGTCATTTAAATAAACAGAGGGAAAAACTCCCTCAAAAAGCACATATTCATATTTTTTTTTCTTAATTAATTTTATTATGCTACTGGATATTTCTTTATTGTAGAATCTATTTATTTGATAACATTGTTTATTAAAAATGCTTTTAATAAGTTTTTTAAAATTAAAATTGGTATTGACTTCAAATAATTCTTGATGATTTTTATTTTTATTAAAATTTTTATTTTTTAATTTACTTGATTTCAAGCAAATTAAATCAACGCTTTTAAATTCACTCCTCAAATCCATAAAAATTTTTTTAGTTGCTAGACTTCCACCGTCAAGAGTTGGGAAAACAGGTTTATGAGATAAAATTAAAATTTTCATTTTACAACTTTTCTTTTTGCATACTTATAAATAATAAAATTCCTAGTGTAAAGAAAAGAAAAATTGGTCCCCACATACCATAGCTAACTTCTAAAACATCTTTTTTTACTAATTTTTCTCCTGTAATTGAAATAATATGATAAATTAAAAAGGAAAATATTGAGATAATTACTGGTAATCCAAACCCACCTTTTTTGATAATTCCACCTAAAGGAACCCCAATTAAGAACATTATCATACATGCAAACGAATAAGTATATTTTTTATTAAGTTCAACTTTTAATTTATTTAAATATTGTTTTTTTCTTTTCAATTCACGATTTAAATTGTTTAATGCATAGATTTTATTTTTAGTATTACTTAAAACTTTTTTAGTTATTATTTCATTATTTACTTCTATGTTATTTGTTCTTAAATTATTTTTTAGTTTTAAACTATGATTAATATTTTGTAAACTAAATTTTTTTTCAAAATCATTTTTTTGAAGAGTAATATTTTTTTGAATTGAATCAATAATTGTTTTAAGTTGACCAATGTTCATAGTCTTAGCTTTATTAGAAAACCTATCCGAACTCCCTCTGCTTAATTTAAATGATGATAGATCAAGTTTTAAACTGAACAAATCAAATTTAGATATGATTTGACAATTTGATTTATTTTCTTCAAAACAATCAGTATCGGAGTAGCTATTTCCATTAAATAAATGAATATTTAAGTAATTTTCGTTTTCACCCATTTTCATATTTGCTTTCTCAGCAATAAAAGTTTTTTGAACACTCTTTCCTGTGTGGTCTAAAATAATTATATGTGAAAAATTATTATCGTCAATTTTTTTGTCAACTTTTAGACTATATCCATCAATTTCGTTGAAAAAGACTCTTTCTTCTAAAGAAAAAGCTAACTTTTTATGGATTATATCGTACATTAAATTTGTATTTTTAAGATTTACATATGGTATAATACGATTTGAAAAAAAAAATGAAAATACAACAACGATGCTAACAAAAAAGAAAAGAGGCTTTGTGATTTGAAAAAAAGATATTCCAGATGACTTTAAAGCAATAAACTCAGATTTTTCAGATAGATTACCTAACGTCATTATCGAAGATAATAAAACTGCAAGGGGTAAAGCAATTGGAACTAATGTACAAGAAGCGTATAATAATAACTCAAAGATTAAATATATATCTAACCCTTTTCCTATTAAATCATCAATATACTTCCATAAAAACTGCATTAAGAGTATAAAAATGATTATTGAAAAAGTATAAAAAAATGGTTTTATGAAAGCAATTAATATTGATTTATTTAATCTTTTCAAAATTAACTTATCAAATCATTATGAACCTATACTTTTCATCAATGCTTGCACTTGAGTGTTCCACAGATTAACTTCATGTTCTTTTTCATCATCGTCTTCAGCGAAGTCAGTTATAATTAGAATAACATCATTAGTTATTGAGTCAATATCAATTTTTAATTCAAAATAACTATCATCATTTGTGTCAACCCATTTAAATCTAACTAAAAAATTGTTAATTTTTTTTATTAGTTCAGCTTCCTGCTCTCCATCGTCCCAAATAAATGTGTAAGTATTACCGTTCCAATTAACATCATTAGCAAACCACTCTGAAAGACCAGTGGGAGTTGAAATTGCATTGAAAAGAATTTTAACTGACGATTTGATTGGAAATTCTAAACTATATTTTATCATTTTTTTAAATTGTTTTTCAATATAGATAAATATTTTATTTTTCAAAGATTAATTATTCAATTTATTTAAATTTAATTTATTAAAATATGATAATAATGAATAGAACATTCATAACTGTAGTAGTTATTTTTTTTTCTTCTAACCTATTTTGTCAAACATTGACAATAAAACCAAAAAATGAAACATTATTTATTGATGGGCACATAAATAATGAATTAATTGTTGTTAAAAATGATACATCATTACATTTAATTCCAGGTTTATATAATGTTTATAATGATTCTCTTGATTTTACTATTTTAATTAAAACTAAAACAAATAATACACTTTCATTTAAAAATAATCTAGTTTTCTATGATGGTTCGGATGACGATGAGTTTAAATTTTTAAATGATTTTTTTTCATTATATAAATCATTATTGAATGAAATATCAATTGATAAAGCTAATCCAGACTCATTCGAGATATCAATGTATAATGTCAAAGCAAAATTAAATGATTTTTTAAATAAAATAAATGATTCAAATTTTAATGATGAAAACATTTATCCCTTTGTTAAAAATTATATTGATCTGATTTATTACAATAGTTTATGTGATTTTGTTATTAATAAAACGAAAGGTGATTTTAACTACAAATTAATTCCTTATTTTTTAGATGAATCATTTTATTATAAATCAATAAATAAGGACTTTGATTTTGTTCTATTTAAAAAATATATTTATAACATGACTTTATTACTTTCTTCAGAAGATAACCAAAATTTTAATGAAGAATCAATAAGATTATTTTTCTCATCTTTTTATCAATTTGCAAAACAGATTTTAAATCAAAAGTTAATTAAGTCATGCTTAATTCAATTTGTTTTAGATTATGCAACTTTAATTAATAGATCTTTTTACAATGATATCTTAAAGTTAATTAATAATATTTCTGACCAAGAAAAACTTTTTCTTGAAACACAGTATAATTTTAAAACAAAAAACATTGATAATTCTATTGAAAATTTATATTCATCCAATAAATTTGATTTTTATATGGAAAATATTTTTGGTGAAAATATTCAATTAGATGATTTCATAGGAAAAGTACTTTATATTGACATATGGGCAAGTTGGTGTGGTCCTTGTAGAAAACTTTTTCCATTTTCAACTGCACTCAAAAAAAAATTCAATAAAAAACAGTTAAAAAAAATAAATTTTTTATACGTCTCCATTGATACTGATTATAAAAAATGGAAAAAATCTTTAGACCAACTAAAAATTGATGGAATAAACTTTATATCACCAGCTGATAAAAATAATAGTATTGGTAATTTTTTTCGAGTATCTAGTATACCTAGATATATTTTAATTGACAAATCAGGAAATGTAATTGAGGATAACGCTAAAAGACCAAATGATGAAACTCTATATAATGATTTGTTAAAGCTAATTGATGAGTGAGTTTGAAAAAAGTAGCGAGGGGGAGATTTGAACTCCCGACCTCAGGGTTATGAATCCTGCGCTCTAACCAACTGAGCTACCTCGCCAAAACAAAACAAATATATATTATTTATTTTTGAATTAAACATGAAAAAAATTAAAATACAATTTTCTCTTTTACTTTCTTTAATTGTCTTATTCAACTCATGTTCAACTAAAACTAAAGATTCAAATTACAAGATATTTAGATATAATGAGTCCTCAGGAATTTCTTCACTTGATCCTATTTATTCTAACACCAAATCAAATATATGGGCAGTTAATCATATTTTTAACGGATTAGTAGAATTAAATGAGTATTTAGAAATAGTTCCTTCTATTGCTAAATCATGGGAAAGAAGTGAAAACGGATTAGAGTATATGTTTCATTTAAGGAATGATATTTATTTTCATAAATCAAATTATTTTAAAACAGAAAATCAAACTAGAAAGGTTGTTGCAAATGATTTTGTATATAGTTTTCAAAGATTAGGGGATGAAAATACTTCATCTCCAGGAAGGTGGGTATTAGATTATTTTTCAAATACTGAGCCATTTACTGCACTAAATGATACAACATTATTAGTTAAGTTAAAAAAACCATTTCCATCAATTTTAAATATCTTAGGAATGAAATATTTTTCTGTGGTCCCAAAAGAAGTAGTTAGAAATGTAAATTTTTCAAAAAATCCTATTGGAACAGGACCTTTTCAGTTTAAATTTTGGAAGAATAATGTAAAATTAGTTTTATTAAAAAACAAAAATTATTTTGAATTAAAAAATGGAAAAAGACTGCCTTATTTAGATGCAATTAATATTACTTTTATTAAAAATCCAGAATCCTTATTCATAAATTTTTTACAATCTAAAATTGATTTTGTTTCCGGACATTATCCAATTTTTCAAGAAGAATTTTTAGAAAAAAATGGAAATTTGAAAAATAAGTATAAAAATTTATTTAGTTTAGAAAAGACCCCTTATTTGAATACTGAATTTTTAGCTTTTAATGTAAGTAAATGTTCTGAAGATAATAGTATTTTGGCTCTATCAAATGTTAGAAAAGCCCTTAATTATGGTTTTGATAGATTTGAAATGGTAAAGTATTTAAGAAAAAATATGGTATTTCCTGCTAATTCTGGAATAGTACCTGATTTTTTATCAAAGTATAAATTAAATGGTTTTTCTTACAACCCAGATACTTCATCTTTTTTATTAAATTCAATAGATACAATTAATAATTCTTTTAAAACATTTGATCTTTATACCACATCTGATTATTTGGACATATGTGAATATCTTCAATCTAAATTTTCAGAACTAGGATTAAGATTAAATTTAAAAGTTAATCCACCGTCTATTCACCGAGAGTTAGTCTCTAATAAATCTGTTTGTTTCTTTAGAGGCTCTTGGATTGCAGACTACCCCGATCCAGAAAATTATTTACAATTATTTATAACAAAAAATAAGTCGCCAATAGGCTCCAATAGAACTCATTTTTCAAATGAAAAATTTGACAGTCTGTATAATAAATCATTTCTTGTTAAAAATGAAGAATTAAGAACTAAAATCTTTTTGGAGATGGAGAAGATTTTAATGGATTCAACTATATTAATTCCACTTTATTATGATATGGCAGTAAGATTTATTTCTAAAAATATCACAAACTTATCCATAAATTATATGAATATTTTATCACTGAAAGAAGTAAATAAATCAGTTAATTTTGACTGAATTTTTCAAGAATTTTTTTCTCTTTTTTCGACAAACTTTTGAATCCGGATTTTGATATTTTATCTAGAATTTTATTAAGTTCAAGTTCATTAATTTTTTTTCTAGTATTATACTCATAATCATCTTCATTTTTTCTTCTTTTTATTTTTTTTTCCTTGGAAAAACTAATCTCTAAAATTTTTTCAATGAAAAAGCCTACGTTAATTTCTTTTTTAATTAAAATCATATATAATATTCCATAAGCTATACCACCTAGGTGTGAAATTAAACCTCCAATATTATGTGTGTATAAAGGATTAACAATAGAGTAAATAATAAAAATTATTGCTAAATATTTAAGTTTAATAGTTTTTTCAGAGTTTTTAAATGTTTTAAAGGAGTAATTAGGGGTAAAAACAAAACAAGTAACTAGAATTGATAAAATTGATGCTGAAGAGCCAATTAAAGGTTCTGATTCAATTTGTAGACTAGTAAAGTTACTAAATAACATAAAAAAAACTCCTCCTGTTAAACCTCCTAAAATATAATTACTAAAAAGTTTTGTGTTACTTAAATATTTTAAAAATAATTTTCCAAAAAAATATAGAAAAATCATATTTGATATGAGGTGAAAAATGTTTAAATGTAGAAACATGTATGAAATGATAACCCAGGGTGTTTTAATAACTTCATTAATTTCCGATGAGATACCTAGTAAATTTCTTATTTCTTCAAAATTAATGTCAATAAATAAATTTAAAATATGAATAAGAGAGAATATAAAAATATTTAAAAAAAGAATTTTATTTAACATATAATTATATTCATTTATAATTTTTAATAAAATTCATTTTTTAATTTCCAGTATCCAAAAATTAAAAGTCCAAATAACATTCCTCCCAAGTGTGCAAAATGAGCAACATTATCTCCAGGATTATTACTAATTCCAGAGAAAAGTTCAAGTAATCCATAACCTATTACAAAGTATTTTGCTTTAATTGGAATTGCAAAGTATAAATATAGTAGCGTGTTAGGGAATAGCACTCCAAAGGCTAATAGAATACCAAATAAAGATCCAGATGCGCCAACTACTACACTATTTTGTAAAAAGTATTCATAAGCTGTTAATGGAAAAGTATTTGAATAAACTTGAGATGGAATTCCAGGTAAAGTATAAAAATGAAAAATTAAATAATGCAAAAAGGCAGCGCCAAGACCAGTTAATAAGTAATAATTTAAAAATCTTTTAGAACCCCATCTGTTTTCAATATGACTTCCAAACATCCAAACTGCAAACATATTAAAAAGAATGTGAGGGATATTTCCATGCATAAACATGTATGTGACTATTTGCCAAGGTTTGAAAAGATCTGACTCCCAATAATGGAGCCCTAAAATATTAGTTAAATCAATATTAAAAGGGGGGGCGCTTAATACTCCTGTAGCAATAAAAAGTAATACATTGATAATTAATAAGTTTTTAACTACTGGAGGTAAAATTTGAAAGCGATAATTATTTAGCATAGGTCAAATAAATTTTTTGGATCAAAGTTAACCATACAAGCGGTTCCGTCTAAACTAATAAATGGAGATTCACATTTGAATAATGATTTGATTATTTCAACCATTTCAATTTTTTCTAATTTTTCATTCATCTTAATCGAAGAACTATATGCAACAGATTTTGCTAATTTTTCAAATACTTTAATTTTAATATTCAAATTTTTATTTTTTATTTCTTCAAGAAATAATTCTATCTTTTCTTTAATATTTTCTTTTTTTACAAATGATGGAATACCATCAATTACAAGTTTATTATCATTAATTTTTTCAAAATTATAACCTATTTCATTAAATAGCTCTTCATTTTGTTTTAAAATGATTAAATCACTTTTAGTCATTATAATTTCTTCAGTGAAGGCCAGTTTTTGACTTATGATTTTTTTATTTTTTAAATTATTTAATTGATCTTCAAAAATTATTCTCTGGTGAGATTTGTTTTGATTTAATAGATAACAATTTGAAATATTTTCAGAGTTTTTTAGAACACAAAAAATGTAACTGTTATTAATTTGAATAAGATCACTAATTTCTATTGATTCTTCTTCTTTAATATCACTTTGTTCAATATTAAAAAGTGTTTCAATGTTGTTAGTTGTTTTATAAGATTTTATTTCATCAAAAGGATTGAATGATTTATTAACTTCAATTTTAGGTTCTGATATAAATTTGCTCGAGTAAGTAGGCACACTAAAACTAGATTCAGTTTCAAAGTCAATACTTGGAGAAATATTGAATTTTCCAATCGATCTTTTGGCCGCAGATAATAGAATTGAATATATCAGCTTATCATCTTCAAATTTTATCTCGGTTTTAGATGGATGAACATTTAAATCAATTTTTTTGGTATCAATTTTTAGATAGATGAAATATGAAATAAAAACATCTTTTTGAATTAATCCTTCAAATGCATTCATTATAGCGTGGTGTAAATATGGAGCTTTTACAAATCTGTTATTAACGAAAAAAAATTGCTCTCCTCTAGTTTTTTTTGCATGATTAGGCTTTCCTAAAAAACCTGAAATTTGAACAATATTTGTTTCTTCTTGTATTGGTATGATTTTTTCAGTTATATTTTTACCAAATAAGTTAGCTATTCTTTTTTTTCTGTTCTCTTGTTTTAAACTAAATAAAACGCTACCGTCATGAGATAATTTAAAATTAATATTTTCATTTGTTAAAGCTGCACGAAAAAATTCGTCAACAATATGTTTTAATTCTACTTTATTGGATTTTAAAAAATTTTTTCTAGCCGGTATGTTAAAAAAAAGATTTTTAACAATTATCTCAGTTCCAACTGATTTTACTATTTCTTTTTCTTCTTGTAATAAACCTTGTTCAATAATGATTTGATTGCCAATATCTTGTGACTTTGATTTACTTTTAATTATTAATTTTGAAACTGAGGCAATTGATGATAAAGCTTCGCCTCTAAATCCTAAAGTATTAATATGAAATATGTCTTCTGTATTTTTAATTTTAGACGTAGTATGTCTTTCAAAGCAAATTGACATTTCTTTTTTGTTCATACCTTCTCCGTCGTCATTTATCTGTATATGAGTTTTTCCAGAGTCCTTAATAATTAAATGAATGTTTTTTGATTTAGCATCAATGGAGTTATCAATCAATTCTTTTACTATTGAAGAAGGTCTTTGAATTACTTCTCCAGCAGCAATTTGATTAATTACATTTTTCGGGAGTAATTTTATTCTAGTCTGCATTAAGAAAAAACTATAAATGATACAAACAAAAATAACATTAATAAAAATATTATTAATCTAAATTTTGATTTTGGTTTATTTTTTTTTTTGAAAAATTTTTTTTTTGATGAATTTTCTTGGTAATATTTAGGTTTGTAATTGAATTTTTTGTTTTTCCTTGTCCTGAGCATGTTAAGAGATTTTTTTTATTTTGATTTTGGCATATGCATATAATAGTGTCATTAAAGGGGATATTAAATTGAAAAAACAAAAAGGTAAGTAGTAAATGGTTGCTACTCCTAAAACTCCAGCTTGATAAGCCCCACAAGTGTTCCATGGAACTAGTACTGATGTTACTGTCCCTGTATCCTCAAGAGTTCTACTTAAATTTTCAGGACTTAATTTTCTTTTTTTATACATACTTTTGTACATTCTTCCGGGAACTACTATTGCTAAATACTGATCTGAAGCAGTTAAATTAAAAAACATACAACTACCAGCTGTAGTAGCAACTAAGGAAGAGGTAGATTTAGCTTTTGTCATTATTTTATTTGCTATTTGGTTCAAAAAACCAGATTTTTCCATAACTCCTCCAAATATCATTGCGCAAATAATGAGCCACACAGTATTTAACATTCCGAACATACCTTGAGAATTTAATAATTCATCTCCTATTTTTATTTCACCAAACATGGATTGTAAAATTACTTTGTAATAGTCAAGGCCAGTAATTAAATCAGATTGTGATAAATTATAAATTACATTTTTTTGAAATAATACAGCTGTTATTGCACCAAGTATTGTCCCAATAAATAAAGTGGGGAATGCAGGTACTTTTTTAAATATTAAAAAAGCCATTATTATTGGAGTTAAAAATAATTCTGGACCAATATAAAAGTTATTTTCAATCGTTAATATTAATTGATTTATTTCATTTGAATCAATTTTCCCGGAAAATTTAGCTCCAATTATTAAAAATAAGATCAATGATATTATAATTGAAGGTACTGTAGTATAAAGCATATATTTTATATGCTTTATCAAATCAACTTCTGCCATAGCTGAAGCTAAATTGGTAGTGTCTGACAACGGAGATATTTTGTCACCAAAATAAGAACCAGATATAATTGATCCTGCAGTCATTTCAACAGGGATGTTTAAAGCTTCTCCAATAGTAATTAAAGCAACCCCAATAGTAGCAACTGTTGTCCATGAGCTACCAATAGATGATGCAGTTACTGCACAAACAATACAGCTAGCAAATAAAAAGATGCTTGGATCAATTATTTGCACTCCATAATAAATTAATGCAGGAACAATGCCACCTAATAACCAAGTTCCGGTAAGACTGCCAATAATAAGTAATATTATAATTGCACTCATAGCAGAACTTATACTTTTTATAATGCCGTCTTGTAGTGATTTCCAGCTATACCCATAATTTAATGAAATAGCCGATGCAAACATTGCAGATAGTATTAAGGCAATTTGATTTGCACCAGATGTAGCATCATCAGAATAAATAATAACATTTAAAGTCAAAAGAAAAATTAAAAGTAATATTGGAGATAGAGCCCAAAAAATATTAATTTTTTTCATAACAAAATTTAATTAGTTCACTATATAATTTTTCGGTAGGTAATCCCATAACGTTAAAGTAAGATCCAATAATTTTTTTTATTCCAATTAATCCAATCCATTCTTGAATGGCATAGGATCCAGCTTTATCAAAAGGTTTGTAGTTTTTGACATAATACTTTATTTCTTTCTCTGTTAACACTTTAAAAACAACTTTGGTTGAATCAAAAAAATTTTTTTCATTCTTATTTGATTTAATTGTGATACCAGTTGTTACTTTATGTACTTTTCCTGATAATAATCTAAGCATTTCTTCCGCTTCTTTTTCTGATTTTGGTTTACCCAATATTTTCTTTCCCACAGATACTAATGTGTCAGCGCATATTAATATTTCATTATTTTTTAAGTCATTAAAACTTTTTGCTTTTAAGTTGGCCATTGCTTTAGCTGCTTCTTCAATATTAATAAAGTTTTTAAAGTCTTCCTCTACATCACTTGGTCTAACAATAAATTTCAATCCTGTTTTTTCTAAAAGTTCTTTTCTTCTTGGTGAATGTGAACCAAGAATAATTTTATAATTCTTTAAATTAGTATTGCATTCCATCATTATAATTCCATTTATCATTTGCTTTTAGAACTTGTTCAATGACATCTCTCACGCATCCATCTCCTCCTTTAAAATTAGAAATATAATCACTAGCTTTTTTTATTTCATTCACTGCATTACTTGGGCAACAAGCTAGTCCTACATTTTGCATTGGTTTTAAATCAGGGATGTCATCACCCATATATAAACACGTACTTTTGTTTAATTTATTGTCAGAAATATATTTATTCATTATTGGTAATTTATCATGGGCATTTAAATAGACATGTTTAATACCTAATTTATTTAAGCGTTCTTTAATATTGTTTTCTCGACCACCTGTTATTATTGCAATATTATATTTCATTTGGAGTGCTAGTTTCAAAGCAAAACCGTCTTTTGCATTCATTTTTCGAACGAATTTACCATCAGGAAAAATGTAAAGACCACCATTTGTAAGTACTCCATCCACATCAAAAATAAATGTATCTATTTCTTTGAATTTTTCTTTGTAATTAATTTTCATTAGAAGAAATTATATTTTTAGTTATTGAATTATATATATCAATATATTTCTTTTTTCTATTTTTTGATAGAATTGCAAGATGTTTTTCAATTGTTTTAAAGTCTTTTCTTATAGCAGGACCAGTTTGATTTGATATTATATTTCCTTCAGATGCTTTTCTAATGGTTTCATAAATTATTGGATTTAAGATTGATAAGTCAATTTTTTTGGTTTTTAATAAATCATCTGAAATGTAAAGTAAATAGTTTAAAAAATTACAAGAAAAAACAGCAGATAAATGAATTATTTTTCTTGTTTCATAATCTAGATTAAAAATTGAATTACTTGATTTTTGAAATATTTTATTTAGTTTTTTTTCAAAAACCTTATTATTTCCCTCAATGCAAATTGGGATGTTTTTGAAATTTAGTTTTTGTTTTGAAAAAGATTGAATTGGCCAAACAACTCCATAATTTTTAGAACAATCTTTTAAGACATTTATATTTTTTGAACCTGATGTGTGAATTACTGCTTTGGTTTTTATGTATTTACTTACTTTTTTAATTTGATCATCAGGAACCCCAATAATTACTAAGTCCGTATTAGATGGAATATCAATTAGATTTGAATATGTTGCATTTAATTTTTTTGCAAGCTTTTTACCTGTTACTTCATTTTTAGAACAAATCCTATTTATATTGAATTTTAACCTTTTAAATTCAATTCCAAGATTTGTTGAAATATTTCCCGACCCAATAAAACAAATATTCATTTCTTTAGTTATAAATATGTCTTAATATAACATAAAATTAAATACTTTTGTACTGCAATTAATTATACTAATGATAAAAACGTTTTTTAAGTATTTTTTTTCTATCTATTCAAGCATATTTTTCTTGTTTGTTTTTGCTGTATGCATGGCTGTAGCCACTTTTATAGAAAATGATTTTGGGACCATTGAAGCAAAAGCTTATGTTTTTAATGCTTTTTGGTTTGAGTTACTTCTTTATTTACTTACTATTATTTTTGTATTTAATATTTTTAAATACAAGCTTTTTCTTAGAAAAAAATTACCTATTTTATTTTTGCACTTATCCTTTATATTTATTTTAATTGGAGCTGGAATTACAAGGTACGTTAGTCAGGAGGGTACAATGCCAATCTCAGAAGGTGAGTCTGAAGATTCATTCATTTCATCTGAAGCTTATTTAGAATTTAGTTTTCATGATACTAAAACTCAGTGGAATTTAATACCCAGAAAATTACTTTTATCTCAATTAAGAGATAATTATTTTGAAATTAAAACAAAAGACTTTAATGGTAACCCTGTGGTATTAACTTATAATGATTTTATTGCTGACTTTTCTTTGAAATCCAGTGAATTAATTTTTGAATCAAGCTACCCAATTATTCAAGCAAATATGCAGGATCCCAGTAGTCAACAAAATTTAGAGGCAAATAAATATCATCCTTTTCAAAAAATGACTCCATATTTTTTGAACAATAATGCTTTTTTACTTAGGGATATCCAAAATCAAGAAGGTAAAGTTTTTTTAGAAATAGTAACATCAGGAAAAGAGGTTTCATATTTGCATGATGGTCAGTATTTAGACAAAGGAGGTATAACATTTTCATTTAACAGCTCTGTTTTGGCTGACGTAAATATTAGTAATCAAGTTGGAAAAAAATTTTCAAAAAATGAACAAGAAATTTCTGATTTACTTAAAGTAAAATTGAGCTATTTAAATTATGATACCATAATTGATTTAGATGGAGCTATAGGAATTATTGGAGAACCAGTATATATAAATTTAGACTCTCTCTTTTTTAAAATATCTTATGGCTCTAAAGAGGTTAAATTACCTTTTAATATTAAATTAAATGATTTTCAAATGGAAAGATACCCAGGTTCTGATAGTCCCTCATCTTATGCTAGTGAAATTAGTGTTATACCGCCTGATAATAAACAAAATACGAATTCTTTTGATTACAGAATATATATGAATAATATTTTAAATTACAAGGGTTACAGATTTTTTCAAGCTTCTTATTTTCCTGACGAATCAGGTACTATATTATCTGTTAATCAAGATAAGCTGGGTACAGCTGTTACATATTTAGGTTATTTAATGTTACTTATTTCTGTTATTTCAGTTATAATTTCTAGATCTACTAGATTTGGCACTTTATCAAAAAGACTTAATAATACTAAGAATCTATTTTTTTTATTTTTTTTATTCAATTTTAACTTCTCTTATTCATCTGAATCTGATTCAGTACATAATCTTTTAAGTAAAATAGATATTGAAAAGTCAAATTATTTTTCTAAAATATTAGTAGAAGATAATGACGGGAGAATTAAACCTTTTCAATCTTTAAGCTCTGAGATGTTGAGGAAAATTTCAAGAAAACAATCTTTTTCATACGAGCATAATGGACAGGAGTATAGAATTAATTCAAACCAAGTTCTATTGGGCATGATTCTATATCCTTCTGAATGGATGAAAATGGATTTAATAACTATAGGTAAAAATGAAAAAGTAAAAAATATATTTCCGTTAAATAAAGAATATCTTTCATACTGGGATTTTTGGAAACCAGGTTTAAAAATTAACTTTCCCCCAACTTCATTTAATTCTTTAGACACAACAATTTTTTCCTCTGACAATCCAATAAGTTTAAATGAATTTAGATTTTCTTTTAATGAAAATTTAGATAAGCATATTAATTTAAATCTCGAAGCTGGATTTATAAATATAATTTCACCTGATACAATCAAATACATGATTTTAAATGGTGAAAAAGAAGGTGAGAAAGGTTTAATTTTTCCTAATCAAAAATTTTCTTTTCAAGAAAAAATTGTTTTTACTGTAACTCGGGGGGATAAACAAATAATATTTGTTCCCACTTTAGATTTAAGAGCTTTTAATTACAGGTTAAAAACTTATGTTGAAAATTCTTATTCAAAAAAACCTGGTCTAAGATCTAAATTTGATAATGCAATAATTGACCTTGATGAGAGATTTAATATTTGTCATATCATTTTTAATTCAATTTACAGAACTCTAGATAGTTCTTCTGAAGTTCATTTAAATTTCTTTCCCAAAGAATTACCTGTACCGGTAGATGAAAATTTAAAAAAGGTTTTATTAAATGAGAAATGGACATTTGACAGGATAAAAGAAGATGAATTGACTTATTTCAAGTTAATTAAGCAATATATTGAAACAAATCAATCTCAGAAATTTAATTTATTAGTTCAAGAAATAATTGATTATCAAAGGAAAAATGCTGATGATATCATTCCTTCTGAAGGAAAAATTAATTTAGAAATTTTTTATAATGATGTAAATCCTTTTCATTTTTCTAGGTTACTTATATTTTATTTAATGTTAGGTTTTATTTTATTAATATTTTTGATTATTGAAATATTTTTTGAAAAAAAGAACATTATTAATTTTTTCATAAAATCAATTAAATATTTGATTTTTGCTGGCTTTATTTTTCATACTATATTTTTAACCTTTAGAGGCATTATATCTGGTCATGCACCTTGGAGTGATGCCTATGAATCATTAATTTTTATTTCATGGGCAACTTTATTATCAGGACTAATTTTTACAAAAAAATCAAATTTTTCCTTAGCTGGAGCATCAATCGTCGGATCTATTCTCCTTTTGGTAGCAAATTTAAACTGGATAAATCCTGAAATAACAAATTTAGTACCAGTATTGAACTCTTATTGGTTGATGATTCATGTCTCAATTATAACATCAAGTTATGGTTTTTTAGCTTTGAGTGCGTTTTTAGGTCTATTATCAATGCTTTTAGTAATATTTACTACTGATTTTAATTTTAATAAATTAAACCTAGAAATAAAAAGATTAGTTGGGATAAATGAAATATGCATGGTAATAGGTCTATTTTTATTAACAGTTGGTACTTTTTTGGGAGGTGTATGGGCTAATGAGTCGTGGGGGAGATATTGGGGTTGGGATCCTAAAGAAACATGGGCCTTAATTAGTGTAATTGTCTACTCAATTATTTTGCATATAAGACTAGTATCAACTAAACGATTTAAATATATTTTTAGTGCTGCTTCATTTATTGGTTTTGCTTCAATAATAATGACATATTTTGGCGTTAATTTTTATTTATCTGGTCTGCATTCATATGCTAATGGAGAGCCACCTCCAGCTCAATCCTGGATTTATATATCATTAATATTCACAATTATTATTTTGTCATTATCTGGTATAAAATTTCATTACTCATATTTAAAAAAAAATAAAACCAATTAACTTTGTTATTTAAATGAGATTAATATTTATAATTATGTTCAGTTTTTTTAGTTGTTCTAAATCTGTTAGTCAAGAAAATTTAAAATCCTTACATGATTTTAAAGCAGAAATGATAAATGGAGATATTTTGGATTTTTCAAGTTTAAAGGGAAAAAAGCTTTTAATTGTAAATACAGCATCATATTGCGGTTTAACGTATCAATACAAAGATTTGGAGTCTTTGTATAATGAATACAAAAAATATGGTTTTGAAATTATTGCCTTTCCAGCAAATAATTTTGGAAAACAAGAACCCGGGTCAGATGAAGAAATAGCTTCTTTTTGTGATTCTAACTATGCAACTTCTTTTATTTTAATGTCAAAAATTGATGTAAAAGGTAAAAATATACACCCAGTTTATGAGTGGTTAACAAAAAAAGAATTGAATGGCGTTAAAAACTCAACAGTTCGTTGGAATTTTCAAAAGTATATAGTTGATCAAAACGGAAAACTTGTTGATTATTTTTTTCCCTATACAAACCCTAAATCAGATAAAATAACAAGTTGGATAAAGAAAAAATAAATACAAAGATCGATATTTTAGTTTTTGGAGCTCACCCTGATGATATTGAACTATCTTGTTCTGGAACCATTTTAAAACACATAGAATTAGGTTATAAAATAGGCTTAATTGATTTAACCCAAGGAGAGTTAGGAACAAGAGGAAGTAAAGATATAAGACAAAGAGAAACTGAAAAAGCAAATTCATTGATGAACATTTCTTTCAGATTAAATTTAAATATGAAAGATGGGTTTTTTGAAATAAATGATAGAAATAAATTAAAAATTATTTCTTACATCAGGCATTTTCAACCAAAAATTGTTATCGCTAATTCAAAAAATGATAGACATCCAGACCATGGTCGTGCCGCAGAATTAATAAAAACATGTTGTTTTTTATCAGGTTTGATAAAAGTAAAAACTAATTACAATAATCTAAATCAAAATATTTGGAGACCAAATTCTTTATATTATTATACTCAATTTAACCAAGAAATACCGGATTTTGTAGTTGATGTTTCAACCTATATGAAAAAAAAAATGAAAATTATTGAGTGTTATTCATCGCAATTTTTTAATCCAAAATCGAAAGAGCCAGAAACTATTATTTCAAAAAAAAGTTTTTTAGATAGTATTATTTACAGAGCATCTGATTTAGGAAGAATTATTAATGTAAAGTACGCAGAGGGTTTTAAATCAGAAAGATTATTGAGTGTTGATGATTTATTTAATTTAAAATAATTTAAACAACTTTAATTTCAAATAAACTATTGTTTTCTATAAATCCTTCTAAGTGATCATTTTTTTTGACAGTTGAGACTCCAGATGGTGTTCCAGTGAAAATTAAATCACCTTTTTTTAGTGTTATAAATTTAGAAACATAGCTAATTATTTTACTGAAATTATTCATCATATATTTAGTATTTCCTTTTTGAACTATTTTTCCATTTTTATAAAGAGAGAAATTAATATTTTTAAGTTCTAAATCAATAATAGGTATAAATTTTCCAACTACAGCTGAGCCATCAAATGACTTAGCTGGTTCCCATGGAAGTCCTTTTTTTTTCAATTTTTCTTGTAAATCTCTTGCAGTGAAATCAATTCCAATTGAAATTTCACTAAAGTAATTTTTAGCGAATTTTTCCTGAATAAATTTTCCTGTTTTATTAATTTTTAAAATTATTTCTATTTCATGTTCTATATTACTTGAAAAATCTGGTAAGAAAAAGGGTTGACCTTTAATCGGTATTGCAGTTTCAGGTTTTAAAAAAAATAAAATTTCTTCTGGAGATGTATTTTTTAATTCTTTAATATGCTCAAGATAATTTCTACCAATACAAATTATTTTCATATATCTCTTTTAATATCAAAACTTTCTAAATAATGAGCAACACGATTTAAAAAACTACCACCTAAAGCTCCGTCTACAACTCTATGGTCATAAGACAATGATAAAAACATTTTACTTCTTATTCCAATTAAATCTCCGTGTTCAGTTTCTAAAACTGCAGGTTTTTTTTGTATTACACCAGCAGCTAAAATTGCAACCTGAGGTTGATTGATTATAGGTGTTCCCATTAAACTTCCAAAACTACCAACATTTGTAAATGTAAATGTTCCTCCAGAAGTATCATCAGGATTTAATTTTCCATTTCTTGCTCTATTAGCTAAGTCATTAACTGATTTCGTAAGACCTAATAAATTTTTTTCATTTCCATTTTTAATAACAGGAACAATTAAATTTCCATCGGATAGGGCAGTAGCCATACCAATATTTATTTTTTTATGTTTTATGATTTTATTTCCATCAACTGAGATATTAATCATTGGAAATTCAATTAATGCTTTAATAATAGCTTCAATGATAATTGGAGTAAATGTTATGTTTTGTTTTTCTCTAATTTTAAATTTGTTTTTTATACTATTTCTCCAATTTACGATATTGGTCATATCTACTTCATTGAAAGAAGTTACATGAGCAGAGGTAGATTTACTTATTGTCATATGATCTGCTATTAACTTTCTCATTCTACTCATTTCAATAATTTCATTTTCTCCTTCAAATTTTAGCGGAACTGTTTTTTGTTTTATATCATTTTCCTCATAAATTGATTTTGATACAGTTTTATCTTCTTTATTAACAATTGTTTTTTTATCAATATAATTTAATATGTCATTTTTCGTAACTCTTTGATTTTTTCCACTTCCAACAATGTTGTTAAGTTCTTCGTTACTGATACCCTCTTTTTTTGCGATATTTTTAACTAATGGAGAGTAAAATTTATTATTGTTTAAGATTTCATGATTGTTAGTAATAATTTTAGCTTTTTCAATTTCGTTATTGATACTGTCAACAGATTTTTCAACTTCTTGCTCCACATACTTTTTTGATTTATCTATAATTTTTTCATTTGTCTCATTGGATCCATCATTTGTTTCAATTATAGCGATAGTTTGTCCGACTTTTACAACATCATCAACATCAAATAGTATTTCTTTAATAGTACCATTAACTTCAGATGGAATTTCAGAATCAACTTTATCTGTTGCTATTTCAACTACAGTTTCATCTATCTCTATTTTGTCTCCAACTTTTTTTTGCCAACTAATAATAGTAGCTTCAGCTACACTTTCACCCATTTTTGGCATTTTTAATTCTTTTTTTCCCATGATTAAAATTTAAATCGATTCAAAATTAATAAAATATACAATTTGTTACTTTTTTGATTACAATTAATTACTTATTTTTTTTTTGTCAATTGTATATAATTCTCCTTGTTTGTTTTTTGAATCACTACCAATTATAAATTCACCTTTTTCAGGCGCTATTTTCATTTTGATTTGATATTTATTTAGAAAGGATATTTTATTTAATATTTGATTAAAAGAAATATTTTTTGCACAAAATATTATTTCGTTAATTGAGTCAATATTAATGGATTTTATGATTTCATCATTTAATTCAACTGACTTCTTATTAGAGTTTGTATTATTAAAGTAAATATGTTTAATATATGTCTTGTTGTTAAGATTTCTATTTACCAGGTTTTTAATTCTTAAAAATTGGGATTTATCACCAATTATTGCAATTTTTTTAATTTTTGCATTAAAATTAGATAATCCAATTGAACTCAATATTTTTCTGTAACCTGTTAGAGAAAGGATTGTCCAAAAAGAACTAAGCAGAATTAAAGTTCTAGAACTTCTGTAAATTTCGGGTAGTAAACCATAAATTATTAAAATAACTAAACTTGCTAGTAGGGTGGATTTAAAAATTGTTTTAATCTCAACATTTTTTTCATAAGCTTTAAATTTATAAAGAAAGATAATCCAAATAAGAATAATTATTGGGACAGTAAATTTCATAAATTCTAATGGTAAAATTTTTTGTTCTCCAATTAAATTAATAGAATACTTCTCCCATCCACTTTTTAGAGCGTAAGTACCGCTATAAATTAAAACAATATCAATTAAAGTAAATATTGTGTCTTCAATAAATCTTTTTATTAAAGATAATCCAGCTCTCAAGTATATTGCTAGGTGAATAATGAAATTAAATATAGTATTGTAATCTCCTTTAAAGTGTTTGTTGTAAAATATGCTCATTGCTTTGTAGAACAAAAAAACGTAATTTAAACTTGTTTTTTTTGTACTTTCTCCTTTATAGTGTATAATCCTAGTTTTAGGAAAATAGAAATTTTTAAAACCTGCTAGTTTAATCCTGTATGAAATATCAATATCTTCACCGTACATAAAAAAATTTTCATCTAATAAACCTACCTTATTTAAAATAGACTTTTTTGTCATAAAAAAAGCACCAGATAATACATCAACCTCATGAACTTTGTTTTTATCCAAAAAACCTAAATGGTATTTTCCAAATTTTTTTGATTTTGGAAATAAAAAACTGAGTCCAAAAATTTTGTAGAAGGCAATAGTAGGGCTAGGAAATGATCTTTTTGATTCAGGTAGAAAATTACCGTTTCCATCAATCATTTTTACACCTACCCCTCCAGCACTTTTTTTTATTTTAAAAAAATCTAAACATTTTTGCAAGGAATCTTCCTCTAATATTGTATCTGGGTTTAAAAGCAAAATATATTTTCCTTTGGCTTTTTTTATTGCTTGATTATTTGCTTTAGAAAAGCCTACATTTTTTTTATTTTCAATTAACTTAAATTTTGGAAATTTTTTTCTAACCATTAAAGATGAACCATCAGTTGAATTATTATCAACTATAAATACTTCTTTTTTAATTTTTTTTGAAGCTAATTCAATAGATTGTAGACATTGCTCTAAGAAATATTTAACGTTATAGTTAACAATTATAATTGAAAGTGTCATTTCTGTAAAGTATTTTCAAATAACTGTCTATTTACTAATGACCTTCCAAGTGTAATTTCATCAGTGTATTCTAATTCATCGCCAATGGATACTCCACGTGACATTGTTGTAATTTTTAAATTAAATGGAATGAGTTTTTTATATAGATAGAAATTTGTTGTTTCGCCCTCCATTGTTGTACTGAGAGCTAAAATAATTTCTTCAATTTTGTTTGACTTAACACGATCAATTAATGAGTCTATACTAAGGTCTGACGGGGATATTCCTTCCATTGGAGAAATGACTCCGCCAAGAATATGGTACAAACCTTTGTATTCATTTGTATTTTCAATTGCAATTAAATCTCTAAAATCTCTTATTACACAAATAATACTTTTGTTTCTATCTCTTTCCAAACAAATTTTACAAGTACTTTCTTCGCATATATTATTACATATTTTGCAATAATTTATATTATCAATTAATTCTTTTAAGGAGTTTGAAATTATGTAAACATCTTTTTTTGATTTCTTAATTAGGTTAAGTACTAACCTTAAAGCAGTTCTTTTTCCAATTCCTGGCATAGAAGAAAGTGCATTAACTGCATTTTCTATTAACTTTGAAGAAAAATTCATATTATCAAAAATAATCAAACTAATATTAAATACTTCTTGTATGCATAATTTTATTTTTTCATGACCGAGTTATTAACAATATTAATAATAGTATTGTATTTTACCTTTTTGTTTTTAATTTCTAAATGGACTAAAGGCAGTGAGGATAACGATACCTTTTTTTTAGGTAAAAGAAGTTCTCCATGGTATATTGTTGCTTATGGTATGGTGGGAGTTTCATTATCAGGAATTACCTTTTTGTCAGTGCCGGGTTGGGTTAAAACTCAGGAGTTTTATTATATGCAAATGGTATTAGGATTTGTACCTGGCTATATTTTTGTTGCTTATATACTGATGCCTATATATTATAAAATGAAAGTTTATTCAATATATGAATATTTAAAAGATAGATTTGGATATTTTTCTCATAAATCTGGTGCTTTTTTTTTCTTTTTATCAAGAACTCTAGGAGCTTCTTTGAGATTGTTTTTAGTTGCAAAAGTTCTAGATTTATTATTTTTCAGTTCATTTAATATCCCTTTTTTTGTTACATCTTTACTTACAATTTTCTTTATATGGGTATATACTCATAAAGGAGGAATAAAAACAATTATTTGGACTGATACATTACAAACTACGTTTATGCTCTTAACTGTTGTCATTTGTATTTATGTAATTTTTAAAGACTTAGGATTCGAATCAATTATTCAAAGTATTGAACAAAATAAATTGGATTTAAACTTTTTTTTGTTTGACGATTTTAATGACAATAGGCATTTTATAAGATATTTTCTTTCTGGTATGTTTATTTCAATTGCAATGACAGGTCTAGACCAAGATATGATGCAAAAAAATTTATCATGTAAAAATATTAAAGAAGCGCAACGAAATATGGTTTGCTTTAGTTTGGTATTAGTCTTTGTGAACTTACTTTTTTTGTATTTAGGTTCTCTTTTGTATGAATTTGCCTCTGTTAATAATATAATTAGTGATGGAGATAATTTATTTGTTGAAATTATAAAAAGTGAAAAATTAGGAGTTTTTGTTTTTATAACTTTTTTACTTGGTTTAATGAGTGCGGCTTACTCAAGTGCAGATTCAGCTTTAACTTCATTGACTACTTCTTTCTGTATTGATTTTTTAGAAATGGATACAAATAAGCCTAATAAAACAAATATTTTAAAACGAAAAAAAGTTCATATTTTTATCTCTTTTCTTCTGTTATGTATAATACTTTTGGTTCATTATCTAAATGATGACAATATTATATCAACATTATTCACTTTAGCTTCATACACTTATGGGCCTTTATTAGGTTTGTTCTTTTTTGGTATTTTTACAAAAAGAAATATAAATGACCACTATGTTCCATTTGTGGTTATTTTTTCTCCTTTATTAACATACATAATCAGTACATACGATGAGTTATTAATTAGGTTTAACTTTGGTTATGAGCTATTAATCATTAATGGCTTGATTACATTTATTTGTTTATTTCTTATTAGTAAACCTAAGTCCTTCCTTTTTGATCTAGAATAGTCGTGTTTTTTTTCATATTTCTTAAAATTAAAGTAACTAAAACAGAAATTAAAAAAATTATGCATAGGTTTTTATCAATTATATTATCAGAATCTAACTTAAAATTAATCAATATGTCTATGTAGAAAAAAGAAAATATTGTAGCTAAAAATGATGAGTATTCTCTTTTTAAAACTGTCTTAAATGAAAAAGAATATTCATCTTTTTGATAATTAAAAATAGATGGAAAAAAACGAGGAGTTTTATTTTTCCAATTCAAAAAATTATTCCCGAACTTTTTTAAAAGATATTTTTCTTCAGTTTTTACTATTTCACCATAGTAAATAAAAAAGAAAATACTTATTAAAATTGTATAATAAGTATTTAACGAATAAATAGACAGCCCCAACCATATTAAATAGTTTCCAAAGTATAATGGATTTCTAGAAATTGAATAAATTCCTTTTGTATTTAATTTTTTAGCAATTTGTTTTTTTCTATTTCTTCCAGATGTTCCCCCAGGAGTATTTCCAACGGTATAAATCCTGATAATCATTCCTAAAAAACTAAATAAAAAAGAAACAATTTTATTCTTTTCAATAACAGAGCTAGTGAATTGTGAATAGTCGTTATATAAAATAAAAGGAATAATCAATAAAAATAAAATTATTGGAATTTGTCCTCTATATTTAAATAAATAATCTCCCATATTTTTTAATTTTACCTTATGTGTAAATTTATATTATTTTTAATATTTCCATTAATTACTTTATCTCAATATTTAAATTACGATTATTCAGTTACATTTGGTAATCATGTTATAGCGATTAATGAAATTAATTATGATTTTCAAGAGGGTGATATTTTAGGTTGTTTTTTTGTTAACGTTAATGGACAATTGCAGTGCTGTGGTTCAACAATTTATAACAATGAAAAAGTTACTTACATTTCTGCATGGCCTGATGATTTTTTAACTGATTATCAAGAAGGTTTTATAGATGGAGATGAATTGATAATTGGTATGTATTTATGCGATAATTATGACTATATGTCTTCATCTTTCAATTCTTTAAATTCTGATTTTTCAGTAATTCACTCTGAAGTTTTTTATGTTGCAAATGGAATAAGTCAAATTAATATTGATTTGTTATCTTCTCCAGATTGTAACATTTCATTACAAGAAAAAAATATTAATAGAAAAATGACAGGATTTGTTGATATTTTAGGTCAGTTAACAGATAGGGGTAGGGCTAAAAATTTATATTTTATTTTATATGATGATGGTAGTGTTGAAAAAAAGTTTATTAATAGATAAAAAATATCTAATTATTATCTGATAATTAAATTTTATTTCATTATATTCACCAAGAATAATAACTAAAAAAATTAAGATTATGGGATATTCACATAA
>CEUK01008338.1_pt1 | contig 39218 bp, 33 predicted proteins | sample 356451 | NCBI WGS metagenome assembly CEUK01 (sample SAMEA2622843, study PRJEB7988) | marine metagenome | isolation source: saline water (ENVO:00002010), including
GAAACACCCGCAGCGGACTGCGGTCGATCCCCGGCGTCGAGGCCAGTTCCTGGACCACGTACCGTTGGAGCCGGCAGGCGGTGTCGAGGGTGGTGCCGGCGAACGAGGCCACGAACACGCCCATCAGCGCCACGGCAATGCCCGCGGGAATGCCGATCGAGCCGATGAAGTTGGCGGCGCCGTCGACGAAGGCGCCCACCTTCTGTCCGAGTCCGTTGGCCATGTCCCAGGAACCGTAGCGATGGTTCCAGGCGGCTTCTCCGGTCAGCGGCAGCCCTTCGGCTCCCATGATGCCCAGCCCCAGACCCGCCGTGCAGGCCAGGATCACCAGCACGGCGAGGAAGCCCTCGGTGAGCATGCTTCCGTAGCCGACGAACCGGGCGTCCTCCTCGCGATCGAGCTGCTTGCTGGTCGTGCCGCTGGAGACGAGGCAGTGGAATCCGCTGATGGCGCCGCAGGCGATGGTGATGAACAGGAAGGGCACGATGAGCGGTGCGCCCTCGGGGTCCCACTGGAACATCGGGGCCACGATCTCCAACGACGGACGCGCCGTCTCCTCTCCGACCGGCGCACCGCCCGCCACCGCGGCGACGATCAGCCCGATCAGGATCAGTCCCAGCGAGCCGATCAGCTGCAGCGCATTGATGTAGTCGCGGGGTTGCAGGAGGGTCCAGACCGGCAGGACCGACGCGATGTAGGCGTAGACCAGCAGAATGCCCACCCAGGCGATGGTCGGCAGCGCGGCCATGGCGTCGTTGAAGCCGCCGAGCAGTCCCACGTCGCCGTAGATGACACTGACCACCATCAGCAGCAGGGCGAACAGTGACGGCAGCAGCAGCGCAGCGCCCCGTCGCTGCAGCCAGAGTCCGATGCACACGGCGAGAGGGATCTGGACCAGGCAGGGGAAGATCGCGGAGGGGAACATCCGGAAGACGGCGGCGATCACCAGTCCGAAGATCGCCAGCACGATGGTCAGGCCGATGAAAAGCACCATCATGAACAGCAGACGCACCCGCCGGTTGAGCAGTCGTCCGGCGACGTCGCCGATGGTCTGGCCGTTGTTGCGGAGGCTGACCAGCAGGCTGCCGAAGTCGTGCACCGCACCGATGAAGATCGAACCGAACACGACCCAGACCAGAGCCGGCAGCCAGCCCCAGAGCACCCCGATGGCCGGCCCGACGATGGGGCCGGTGCCGGCGATGGAGGTGAAGTGGTGGCCGAACACGACGCTTCGTCGCGTGGGCACGTAGTCTCGTCCGTCTTCGAGGCGATGGGCCGGGGTGGGGGTGCCGGTCGCCAGACCGAAGATCCGTCCGCCCAGCCACCGGCCGTAGGTGTGGTAGGCGACGATGAATCCGAGGCCCGACAGGATGGCGATCAGCAGGGTGCTCATGCGGTGTGGACTCTATCGGCATCGAAGGGGCCGGCCCGGCAAAGCAGAAACCCCGGATCGTCGCCGATCCGGGGTCTCAGGGTGGCTGTCGGTGGCCGGTCCGATTGCTCGAACTGGATTTCTCCCCTCCAGCCATCGTCCTCGATCGCGCTTCGCACGGACGGCGACGACGTACCGATCCTACGGTCCCCGGCCGATCGTGCGTGCGGCGATCGGGTCGGTGGATAAGTCGGTGATAACACTGTGGATGAATGCACCGGCTCCCGACGGACCCGCGGCGTGCCCGGAATCAGGCGTCGGCAGAGAGGCCCGGAGGGAGAGGTGAACCGCATTCGGGCCATTGGCGTACCATGGTCCGTCTGCGGGCCGTCCGGCCCGGGATCATCCTGAATCTGGAAAGGTGTCGTCATGTCGAATCCAATGCTGCTGTCGGTGGGAGTTCTTGTCCTGGGTGCCTGCACCCTCCTTCCGGGAACCGCATCCGCCCGGCAGGATGCGAACACCGGTGAGACGCCGCTGATTCCCCGCTCCGTGCTCTTCGGCAATCCCGAACGCGCCGGCGTGCAGATCAGTCCCGACGGAACCCGGATGAGCTACCTGGCCCCGCACAACGGAGTGCTGAACGTCTGGGTGGTGCCCGTGGAAGGCGGCGAGGCGGAGGTCGTGACCGACTCCAAGGACCGGCCGATCCGCAGCTACACCTGGGCCATCAACGGCGAGCAGCTTCTCTACATGCAGGACGAAGGCGGCAACGAGGACACGCACATCTACGCCGTCGATCTGGCCACGAAGCAGACCACGGATCTGACGCCCTTCGAAGGCGTGAAGGCGTCGCTCGCGGGACAGCATCGTGAACGTCCGGACGAGATCCTGGTGTCGATGAACCAGCGCGATCCCCGGAACATGGACATGCATCGCATGAACACGCGCACGGGCGAAACCACCATGATCTTCCAGAACGACGATGGCTACGCGGGCATGATGCCGGACGACGACTGGATCATCCGCGGCCGCACCATGATGACCGAGGACGGCGGCACCCGGTTCGATCTGCGCGACGACGCCGAGGGCGAGTGGTACGAGTTCATGAAGGTCCCCATGGAGGACTCGATGAACACCCAGCCGATGGGATTTTCCAAGGACGGCAAGACCCTCTACGCGATGGACGCCACCGGCCGTGACACCTCGGCACTGGTCTCGATGGAGGCCCGGGCGGGCGGTGCAACCGAGCCCACGGTGCTCTTCGCGTCCGACAAGGCGGACGTCGGCGGGGTGTACACCGATCCCGACACCAACGAGCCCAAGGCCGTCTCGACGAACTACCTGCGCAACACCTGGACGGTGCTCGATCCCGAGCTGCAGGCCGACTACGACGCGATCTCCGGGCTGGACGCGGGCGACCCCAACATCACGGACTCCACGCTCGACAACCGCACCTGGATCATCGCCTTCAATCAGGATCGCGGACCGGTCAAGTACTGGATCTACGACCGGGACACCAAGCAGGGGCGCTACCTGTTCTCGAACCGTCCCGCCATGGAACAGTACGAACTGGCCGCCATGCGTCCGGTGGAGATCACGGCCCGCGACGGCCTCGTGCTTCCCAGCTACCTCACCGTGCCCGAGGGAGCGGGTCCGTTCCCGACCATCGTGCTCGTCCACGGCGGACCGTGGGCCCGCGACTCCTGGGGTTACAACCCGTACCACCAGTGGCTGGCCAACCGCGGCTACGCCGTGCTCTCTCCGAACTTCCGCGGGTCGACCGGATTCGGCAAGTCGTTCCTCAACGCCGGTAACCGAGAGTGGTACCACGCCATGCAGGACGACGTGAACGACGCCGCCGACTGGGCCGTGAAGGAGGGCATCGCCGACCCGGACCGCGTTGCGGTCATGGGAGGAAGCTACGGTGGCTACGCCACCCTGGCCGGCATGACCCGTGATCCGGAGAAGTGGGCGTGCGGCGTCGACATCGTCGGGCCTTCGCACGTGGGAACCCTGCTGTCGACCATTCCCATGTACTGGGAGCCGGTCAAGATCATGTTCACCAAGCGGGTCGGGGGCGTCGACGAGACCGAATGGCTCGATTCCATCTCGCCGCTGACCCACGTCTCGAACATCAAGCGTCCCTTGCTGATCGCCCAGGGAGCCAACGACCCGCGGGTCAAGGTCTCCGAAAGCGACCAGATCGTCGCCGCAATGAACGAGAAGGACATCCCGGTGACCTACGTCGTGTTCCCGGATGAGGGGCACGGGTTCGCCCGGCCGGAGAACAGCATGGCCTTCAACTCCATCACCGAGCAGTTCCTCGGGGAGCATCTGGGAGGACGGGTCCAGCCCGACGGCGGCGATGTGGCTGCATCCACGGCCCAGCTTCGTGATCTCGGCAATCTCTCCATCGACGGGGTGACGACCTGGACGCCTCCGGCCGCGCCCGTTCCGGTCGCGGAGCAGCCTGCTCCCAAGGACGACGGTCAGACGCTGGAATCGCTGACTCCCGCCCAGCGGGCCGAAGTGCAGCAGTTCCTCAGCAACATCGACAACATCCCCGTGGATCAGCTGGCGATGATGAAGAGCATCCTCGAGGCCCAACGGAGCCAGGTGCCGGAGTCCGATCTTCCCGTCTTCGATCTCATCCTCAAGGCAATCGACGACAAGCTCAGCTCGGGAGAATGAGCCGTCCCCGCCGGTCGGTCACGAGCGGCGACGATCCCATGGGCCGGTGATGGCCAGCGTCATGCCGGGGTTCTGGATGTTGACGAACAGCGTCGATCCGTCGGGTGAGAACACGGCGCCGGCGAACTCGGATTGGTTGAGCATGTTGCGGGCGATGCGGTAGATGGACCCCTCCGGGGTCACGCCCAGCAGGAACTGGTCCTCGTACCCGTCCTCGCACACCACCAGATCGCCCCAGGGCGCGACGGTGAGGTTGTCGGCGTGCTCGATCACGGTGGCGTCGTTGGGCTCGACGAAGAGTTCCAGTCGTCCGCCCGCTTCGGCGTCCTTGCCGGTCCCCTCGACGTGCGGCTCCGCGGGGGTGTACTTCCAGATCTGACCCCGCTGATTGCGTCCGCCGGTGGTGCAGGCGAAGTAGACGACCTGATTGCCGAACCACATGCCCTCGCCCCGTGCGAACCGGGCTGAGCCGCGGTCGAAGCCCTGGTAGCGAAGCGAATCGTCGGGCGATTCGACCTCGTCGAGATCGATCCACCGGGTGGCCAGCACGGTGCCCGTCGGGATCGCGGGGGACTCGGCGTCGGGCCAGTTGCGGAGGTCACGCGAAGGCTGATCGACGATGGCCAGCGCCTGCAGTCGACCGCCTTCCAGCAGACGATCCGGTTTCACCGGGATGTACCGCAGCAGGATCCCGTCGTTGCGGTCTTCGGTCATGTAGACGATGCCGGTCCGCGGATCGACCGCCACCGCCTCGTGATTGAGGCGTCCCATGGGCTTGATGGGAACGGGTTCGATCAGCGTGGGCTCGACGGTGGCCGGGACCTCGAAGCACCAGCCGTGCGTGCGGGCCCGACCGAGTTCGTCTCCGGGGCCGACCACGGATTCCTCGCAGCTGATCCAGGTGTCGCGCGGCGTCATGCCGCCGGCGCAGTTGTGTTCGGTGCCGACCAGACTCATCGCATGGTGGACGAGTTCACCCGGCTCACGACCACCCTTGGTGTCGTAGACCAGGGTGGTGGTACCGCCGCGGGAGGGTGCGAATCCCTCCCGTCCCGGATCGAAGATCCTCGTCCGGTCGATCGAGGCGAGTCCGTCGCCGCCGGCGTCGAACGGACCGACCGTGTCGTGACCGGGCGAGATCTCGTGGTTGCGGACCAGGATGGTCAGGCCGTCGGGGCCGGGAACGACTCCCATGCCGTCGTGTTTGCCGGGTACGAGAAGGCCGTCATTCATCCGCTGACCGGCGTAGGAGCACACCCGGGCGCGGAAGCCCGCCGGAAGGCTCACGTACTGCGAGCCTTCGTCCGTCAGCGGTCCGTAGCCCGGACGTGCCAGTTGATTCAGGACCGGAACCTCGTCGGCCATGACGCGGCGCAGTCCGGCGAAGCCGGCCGAGAGGGCGATCGATCGCTGGATGAAATGGCGGCGGGAGAGTGTGGACACGGGTACCTCGACTGGGCAGGTACGGTCGGAAGCCGTATCGTGCCTTCTGCACCATACGCCGAGCGGGGCGTCGGGTGCAGCGGCACGGTTGGAATTCACGGAATCTCGACATGCAGCACGTTGCGCTCATTGCCAATCCCGTCTCCGGTTCCGGACGCAGTCTCGCGACGGCCCGGTCGCTCGCCGACGGTCTTCGGCATCGTGGTTTCGATGTGCGTCTCGTTCCCACCGAGTTGTCGGATCCGCAGGCGTGGCTCGATCCGACGCTGGAAACGGTCGACGCGGCGCTGGTCGTGGGGGGCGACGGCACACTGCGCATGGTGGCGGAAAGTCTGGTCCGCTGTTCGACTCCCTGCTGGCAGGTCCCCTGCGGCACCGAGAATCTGTTCGCCCGCGGACTGGGAATGAGCGCGGATGAAGCAGCCATTAATTCCGCACTGGTCTCGGCTCGGGTCCGCGATCTGGATGCCGCCCGGGCGAACGGTTCCCTGTCCCTGCTCATGGCCAGCGTCGGCTTCGACGCGTCGGTCGTGCACGATCTGTCCGCACGTCGGACCGGTGCGATCAGTCACTGGACCTACGTGCCCTGCATGCTCCGTCAGCTTCTGCATTGGCGTCCCAGCCGCATGTCGATGCGACTGGACGACCGGATGGTTCTCGACGGGGAAGCGGGCTGGTGCTTCATCTGCAACAGCCGGGAGTACGGGGCCCGTTTCGATCCGGCACCGGAGGCCGACATGACCGACGGACTGCTCGATGTGGTCTTCCTGCCCACCCGTTCGCGCACGCAGGTGCTGGCCTGGATGGCCCGGGCCCACTCGGGACGTCATCTCGGTCGCGATGGCGTCCTCTGCGAACGGGCGCAACGCGTGCAGCTCGAGTTCGCGTCGCCCGTCCCCTGGCAGCTCGACGGCGACATGCCGCCGCCGGAGGCCGAGCCGGTGGTCGACAGCCTCACCGTGGAGTGTCTTCCGGCGGCCTTGAAGGTCCTGTGGCCTTCTGAGCGGGGTTGAGGCGCCCGCACCCCCTCGAAATGCCTTCATTTCCTTGCATGGTCCTTCGATGGTGATACCTTGGATCCTGAGGAGGTCCGAGATCGCCGCAGGACGGTTGCTCGGGGAGGAGACGCCATGATGTCCAGATTTCTGTTGTTGCTGTGCCTCGGGTGCGCGATTCACGCTTTCGCCCCGTCCACGTCCGCGGCCGACCGCGGGCCACAGTTCGAGGAGGACGATGACGCGGGCAGTCTGCCGGCCACGTCCAAGAAGGTGCAGGGCAACGGACCGCTGCTGCTCATCGCGGGTCGGCTCGAAGGATCCAATCGTGGCCAGGGCGACTACCAGGACATGTACGAGATCCTGATCTCCCAACCCGGCTCGTTGCGTCTGGAAGTCCCGGAGGTGAGTGAAGGCCTGAATGCACAGCTGTTCCTGTTCGACGCCGACGGGCGTGGTCTGCTGGCCAACGACGATTCGCTGCCCGGGGGCGGGGAAGGGCAGCCGTCGCTCAATCCCGTTCTTCCCGGTGCGTCCACCGACGGTACGGATGTGGTCATCCAGGAGCCGGGCACCTACTTCATCGCGATCTCCGGAGCTCCCAGCCGCCCGCGCAGTCCGGAAGGCGACATCTTCTTCTTCAATCCCCAGACTCCCTTCGAAGTGTCCGGTCCGGACGGCCAGGGCGGTGGTCTGCCGATCACCACCTGGGGACCTCCCGTCGGGGACACCGGCAGCTACGTCATCTCCCTGAGCGGAGTCAGCTTCCTGCCCCCGTCACCCGGCGCCTGCTGCCTGCCCGGTGGAGACTGCGTCGAAGTGCTCGAGGAGGTCTGCGCTGACAACAACGGCACCTTCGCGGGGGACGGCGTCTCGTGCGACGTCATCGACTGCAACATCGGTGCGTGCTGCTTCCTCAAGGAGTACTGCTACTGGGAATGCCTGCCGTTGGCCGAATCCGACTGCGTCACCCGCTACGCCGCGACCTGGTACGGTCCCGCCTCCAAGTGCGAGGACATCAGCTGTCCCGATCCCTGCTACGGCGCCTGCTGCGTCGACGGTGGATGCGTCCTGACCGTCCAGGCCCTCTGCGACGCCCAGGAGGGGACGTTCCATCCGTACACCATGTGCGCGGACGTCGAGTGCCAGAGCGGCGACGACTGCCGGGGAGACGTCAACGGGGACGGGACGGTGAACGTGCTGGATCTGCTGGACGTCATCCAGAACTGGGGCACCTGCCCGTAGGCTCAGGGCCCCTCGGAGTCGATCAGGTTCCGGATCCGTTCGCCGCGGTCGGGTCGTCCCGTCCGTTCGTACAGATCGATCATCGCCATCGCGGTTTCACGGGCCTGCGGCGACTGCGGCCCGGGCCCTTCGTCCGATGAGAGGACCTTCCACGCCTCGTTCAGCATCGCTTCGGCCTCTTCCATTCGTCCGGCGGCGAGCAGTGCGCGACCCAGATTCGATTCCGTCCAGGCGATCCGGGCCGGCGTATCGCCGCGGTTCCTGCGTTCGACCCGGATGGCGTCCAGCAGTGCGATGGCCTCGTCGATCCGTCCGGTGCGCAGATTGATCCGCGCCAGCAGTTCCCTGCTGTCGGACAACTGGTAGTGGTCCGGTTCGAGCACGTCGCTCCGGATCGCCAGTGCTTCCGCGGCCAGCGTCCCGGCCCGATCGTACTGCTCCCGTTGGAGGAGCACGCTCGAGAGGGCCTGCTTGCCGGTGGCGATCTGCAGCCGATTGCCCGCATCCGCGTCGCGGACGTCACGGGACTCCGCCTGCAGCCGTCGCAGCCCCGCCTCCTTGATCCGCAGCGACTCCTCGATGTGATCGCTCGCGGCCTCGAGGTCGCCGGTGCGGAAGTGGCACATGCCGATGTTGTGCTTCAGGCGTGCGACACGCCAGTCGTCGTCGCCGGGCTGGTTGTCGAGCAGCTCGATGGACTTCGTATAGAAGCCGATGGCCTCCTCCGGTCGGGATCGGGAGAGCAGCAGCCCCAGCCCGTTGAAGACGCTGGCCTGTGCGGCCTCGAGCGGTCCGCGATCACGTTCGCCTGCGGTGTTCAGCAGTCGGTCGTACATGGCCAGTGATTCACGCAGGTACGCCTCCGCCTCCTCCGCGCGTTGCAGGTGGCGGTAGGTCGATCCGAGTTGCTGCAGCGAGTCCGCGATGTCCGGGTGGGGGGGGATCAGCGTGCGACGGCGGATGTCCAGGCAGCGCTGGAAGTACTCGCTCGCCTTGTCCCACCGCCCCTGCTTGTAGGCGATCCGACCGAGATTGCGCAGCGTGCGGGCGGCTTCCGGGCTGGTGTCCAGCGCTGCGTCGGGAATGGCGGCGTAGGCCCGCTCCAGATGGCGCTGGGCGAGGTCGTAGCGGTCGAAGCCGATGAAGCTCTCGCCGAGATCGTTGTAGATGCGGGAGCTGATGTCCGGGTCGTCGCCCAGGTCCGCCTGCACCACCTCCGACCACGCCAGGAGCATGTCCACCGCGGTGGTGGCCGTTGAGCCCCGCTGGACGTTCTCCGGGTCCGCCGAGGCGATGACGTTCGACGCCATGCCCAGGGTTCCCGCCAGACGCTGGTTGGCGATCGTCACCTTCGTGAACAGCACCGACATGGTGATTGCGAAGGCGATCAGGAGCAGCACGAAGCCTGCAGCCAGGGAGACGGGCAGTCGATGCCTGCGGACGTACTTCCGGAGTACGTACCACGCGTCGTCGCGGCGGGCGAGGATGGGCTCGCCGTTGAGCCAGTGCTCCAGGTCATCGGCCAGGTCGCGGACCGACTGGAAGCGGCGGTCCGGATCCTTGGCCAGGGCCATCAGGAGGATGGTCTCCAGATCGCGGTCGAATCCGGGGTCCACCGAGGTGGGGCGCGTCGGCTGGACCTCCATGATGCCCTTGATCATGTCGTTGATGCTTCCGCCCAGCTCGTAGGGCCGTTGGTCCAGCAGGAGTTCGTAGAGGATCACGCCCAGGGCGTAGACGTCGGTCCGGGTGTCGATCAGTTCGGGATCGCCGCTGACCTGTTCGGGCGATGCGTAGGCGAAGGTGCCCATGAACTCTCCGGCGGCGGTCGCCGCCATGGCCGTGTCGGTCATGGCTTCGGGACCGACGACCTTGGCGAGTCCGAAGTCGAGGACGTGCGGTTCGCACTCGTCGTCGACGAGGATGTTCAGGGGCTTGAGGTCGCGGTGGATGATGGCCCGCAGGTGGGCCGAGTTGACCGCCGCACAGACCTTCAGGAAGACCCCGATGCGTTCGCGTCGATCCGGAACGCGGCCTTCCTCGGAGCCGTCCGGCATCCGGAACACGTTCAGCGGAACGCCCTTGATGTACTCCATCGCGGTGAAGAGCCGCCCGTCGGGGGTCACGCCGCTGTCGAACACCGTGACGATGTTGGGGTGCTTCATCGACGCGACGAGTTCCACCTCGCGCTCGAAGCGCTGCTTCTGCCGCTCGGTGGTGAAGGCCGCCTGGATGATCATCTTCAGGGCGACTTCGCGCTTGGTCCGCAGTTGGCGTGCGAGGTAGACCACACCCTGCCCGCCCCGGTCCAGCTCCCGGATGATCTCGTAGCCATCGGGGGCGGGCTGCTCGGTGATGGGCGCCGGCCCCCTGACCCGGTCGCGGTTGGCCTCGATGAAGTCCGAGAGGAAGTCCTGGTCCTTCTGCAGCGCTTCGAGTTCCGCCTGCACGGAACCATCCTCGTCCCATCGGCTGAGGTACTCCAGCACGTGCGAGCTCATGGTCGCCCCGGCGGCGATTGCCTCCAGCTCCTCGTGGGTCGGCCGTGGGGGCGGGGGGGTGTCGCCGGAGGAGGTCATGGCGTCTCCTCGTCGTCGTAGGTCTGCTCGAGTCGTTCGATGATGGTGCGCAGCCGCTTGGCGGTCCGGCTCTTGGCGAGGTAGACCTCCTGGTCGGTCATCTCGAGCTCCGCCGCCACGGTCGCCACCGGGACCTGGTTCATGGCCACCATCTCGAACGCCTTGATGGTCCGGTCGTGGGCCCGGGTGGTCGCACGCAGTTCCTGCATGGCCAGCTGCAGGATGACGGTTCGCCGCTCCTGATTCCAGAGCGTCGAGCACTCGTCGTCGTCGGGAAGGGCGACCATCGCCGACTCCCCGCGGTATTCGCGCTTCACGCCCTTCTTGCGGTAGATGCCGGCGACCCGGAAGCGGGCGATGCCCACCAGCCAGGAACGCAGCCGTCCGCGTTCCCGGTCGTACTTGCCGTCGCGGTATTCCTGCAGGAACTGGACGATCGTCTCCTGGGCGACATCGATGGCATCGGATTCGCCCAGGCCGAGCTTGCGTGCGAAGGCGGTGACGATGGGGCGGTAGCGGGCGTCGAACTGAGACCACGCCGCTTCGTTGTCATGGTCGAAGAGGCCCTCGAGCAGGGCGGTCGTGGTTCGTTCGATCTCGGCCATGGGGTTCCATGGTACCCCGGGGGCCGGCTCAGAGCACCTGCTCGGCCTTCGGGTAGGCGCCATGGACGTTGAAGACCCGGCACAGGGATCGGGCCCGTTCGACGGCCTCCTGCATCACGGGATCCGTGAGGTGCGCATCGGCATCGATGAAGAACATGTACTGCCAGTTCTCGCGACCGCTGGGGCGCTTGTCGATGTGGCTGAGATTGATCCCCGCATCCCGGAAGACGGACAGCACATCCACCAGGGCTCCGGGTTCGTGGGTGGTCACGAACGAGATGGTGGTCTTGTCGTTGCCCGTCGGCAGCGCCTCCTGCATCGCGATCACCAGGAACCGGGTGACGTTGTTGGGCTTGTCCTGGATGCCGTCGAAGAGGACGTTCACGCCGTAGAGCGCACCGGCCAGCGACGAGCCGATGGCCGCCGCGTCGTCCGCGTCCACGACCGACTGCACGGCCAGGGACGAACTCGCCGTCACCACCTGCTCGACGGCGGGGAATTCCCGCTGGATCCACTGGCGGCACTGATCGATGGCCTGGGGACGGGAGGCGATCCGGCGGATTCGTTCCGCGGGGACGTTGGACAGCAGGCAGTGGTTGATCTCGATCTGCGCCTCGGCGTAGACGGTCACGTCGAACTCCTGGAACGCGTCGAGCGTGTCCGTGATGCTGCCGCCGGTGGAGTTCTCGTAGGGCACCAGGCCGTAGTTGCAGTGGCCGCCCGCGACGGCCCGGAACACCGAGTCGATGCCTCCGAACTCCGCAAACTCGACGGACTGTCCGAAGTGCCGGACCGCGGCGAGATGACTGAACGATCCGCGGGGGCCCAGGTAGCCGATCCGCAGGGCCTGTTCGAGGGAGAAGCTGCCCGACATGAGTTCGCGGTAGATGCACTCGAGGGTGTGGTTCGAGAGCGGGCCGCGGTTGAGCGACTGGATCCGGTCCAGCACCGCCCGCTCGCGGTGGGGGGCGTAGATCGGCGTGTTGGTGTCGCGCTTGGACTCGCCGACCTCGACCACGAGTTCGGCCCGTCGTCCGAGCAGGTCCACGATCTGACGATCGAGGTCGTCGATGTGCACCCGCAGTTCGTCGAGGGGGCGCGGTGTCGAGGAGTTGGCATCGTGGTCCAAAGTCATCTGGTATGGTCAGAGGATACCGGCTCGAAGGGGGACCAGCCCCGGAAGGGGACCGAAATATGACGCAAGCCACCCGACACGACGACGCCGCGGCGCTGCTGGCGCGATTCAACCGGTTGCCCGGCTGGCCCTGGCGGCGCAGCCTGCTCGTGGTCATCGGATTCGGCTTCTTCTTCTCCTTCTTCGACATCATCACCATCGGACTCTCGCTGAAGGTGATGCAGGACCAGTTCGGGGTCTCGGAGTCGGTCGTCAACTGGGCCGTCACCACCAGCCTGCTGGGGTACATCGCGGGATCGCTGCTGGACAGCCTGGTCAGCGACCGGTTCGGTCGCCGGATCGCCCTCTACATCTCCGTCGCCCTCTTCACCGTGGGCTCGATCCTGACCGCCACGGCATGGGAGTTCTGGATGGTGCTGCTGTGGCGCTTCGTCTCCGGCATGGGCATCGGAGCGGAGATCGCCTGCGTGACCACCTACATGGGGGAGATGTCGCCGCAGCGATCCCGTGGGCGCTACACCAGTGTGGCCGTGGCCTGCGGTTTCCTGGGGCTCGCCCTGGTGCCCTTCGTGGCGGTGGTGCTGGTTCCCAACTACGCGTGGGGCTGGCGGCTGCTGTTCGTCATCGGCGGACTGGGCGGGCTGGTGATCTGCTTCATGCGAAGGCACATGCCGTCGTCTCCACGGTGGCTCCTGAACCAGGGGCGCCACGACGAGGCGGAGGCGATCATCTCGGACGCGGAGGATCGGATCAGGACCCTCCGCGGGCAAGAGCTCCCTCCCGTTCTCGAGACGCCCGTCGTTCTCGAGCAGGGCGGACTCCGGACCCTGCTGCATTCGCCGCATCGCTGGCGTGTCCTCTTCTTCGGGCTGGTCTGGTTCTGCTACTACACCGGCAACTACGGTTGGCTCGAGTTGTCCAATGAACTGCTCGTCGAACGGGGGTTCGACGTCGCCAAGAGTCTTTGGTTGACGGGGGTGGCCTCGCTGGGCTTCGTGGTGGGTTCGGTCATGGCCATCTTCCTGAGCGATCGCATGGAGCGAAAGTGGTCGTGCGCCCTGCTGGCGGTCATCTGGACGATCCTGCTGCTGCTGATCGGCTGGTTCCCCTCCGAAGTGATGGTCATGGCTGCGGGATTCGTCGCGGCCATCTCGATCGCGATGATCATTCCGATGATGTACACCTACACGGCCGAGATGTTCCCCACCGTGGTCCGCAACACCGGGGTTTCGATCACCGACGGCATCGGTCATGTGGGCGGCGCATTGTGCCCCCAGATCGTCTTCGGTCTGGCCGCGGTGCTGGCGGCCAAGGAACACCAGTTCGTCGCCGCCCTGACGGTCATGGCGGGCTCCGGACTGCTGACCGCTCTGCTGCTGATGCTGGGCCCCCGATCCAGCCCAATGGCTTCACATTGAGAAAAAGTGGGTTTCCCGTCCTGCTTTCCTCCCATCTTTCGAGTGTGTGGTTGCTCGACCCCCGATCTTGGATTCAAATGAGGGATCTGGATCGCGCGGTCCCTGCATTCCCCCGAAGAGAGAGCATTCATGTCGACTCGTACCCTGCTACTGGTGATTCCCGGTTCGATTCTGCTGGCCGGGTCGCTGGCGACCTCCGTGCCTCAGCAGGCCCCCGACGTGCCCGACGAACCGCGACTGGTCGACGGTGAACTGGTCTATCCCGAAGGGGCGTTGATTCCGAAGTACCTCACGGAGACGGAGGCCCGCTGGATGCGGGCGAACCCGCCCGTTCGCGGTCTGCCGACCACGGATCCACCCGTGGGGCCGATCCAATGCGCATCCGAGTACGAGCCCATGGACGGCATCCTCTTCGCATGGGAGGGATTCACGGGCACCATCGCCCAGATGGCCGCCGCGATCACGACCACCGGCGATGCCAACGTCTATGTGGCCTGCGACAGCAACAACGAGGCCAACTCGGCGCGCAACAGCATGATCTCGGCGGGAGCAGACCCGAACCGCATCGTCACCATCGTGCGTCAGACCGATACGGTCTGGATTCGCGACTACGGGCCCCGCATGATCCGGGTGGGGGGCTGTCGGGCGGTCGTCGACCACAACTACAACCGTCCGCGTCCCAATGACGACGACTTCAACGTCTCCTTCGCCGACGTGCTCGACTTCGACTACTACCGGCTTCCGCTGTCCCACGGCGGCGGCAACTGGCACGCCAACGGAACCGGCGTGGCGGCCGCCACGCGTCTGATCAACGACGAGAATCCGGGCTACTCGGAGGCCCAGATCCGGCAGATCTGGCGGGACTACCAGAACGTGGACACCGAACTCCACGATCCGTTCCCGACCAACGTCGACTCCACGCAGCACATCGACATGTGGATGCAGATCATCGGCGACCAGGAGATCATCATCGCCGACTGGCCCAGCCAGCCCGGCAGCACCCAGGACGACATCTGCGACGAAACAGCGGACTACTACGAGTCGCTGGGATGGACCGTGTACCGCACGAACTCCTACACCAGCGGGTGGACCCACTACACCTACACCAACATGGTGCTCTGCAACGATCTGGTCATCCTGCCGCGTTACAACGATCTCGGATCCTCCTGGAACAACGGTGCCCGGAACGTGGTGCAGGCCGCGATGCCCGAAAAGACGGTGGTCCAGATCAATGCGGACAGCCTGGCCTACTCCGCCGGCGTGTTCCACTGCATCACCATGCACATTCCGGCCAACGCCGGAGGCGACGACCCGGTCGCCTACCTGGAGTCGCCGGCGGGCGGCACCTACGATCCCGGTGATGTCGTTCCGGTCCGCTGGCGCAGCGACGACGACGACGTGTTCGGCAACCGCACGGTCGACGTGCTCCTGTCGGTGGACGGCGGGGCCAGCTTCGAACCGGTCGTCAGCGGCACCGCCGACGACGGCGTCTGGAACTGGGTGGTGCCCGATGTGGACACCGATCAGGCCGTCCTGCGGGTCCGGGTGATCGATGCCGACGGGAACAGCGGGTTCGACGACAGCGAAGGGATCGTCATCGAGGGCACCGGCGTGCCGGGCGATGCCAGTGGTGACGGATTCGTCGGGGTCGACGATCTGCTGATCGTGATCGCCGGCTGGAACTGCACCGGCACGGGCTGCCCCGGCGACGTCGACGGCGATCAGTTCGTGGGCGTCGACGACCTGCTGGCGGTGATTGCAAATTGGGGTGGCGGCGCTCCGTGACCCGGGTCGACGGCGTGCTACTATGAGGTTCCCAAGGAGAACCGCATGAACGCACCCCACATGCCACGTCTGTCCGTCCTGCTCGGAGTCCTGCTCATCGTCCAGGGCATCATCTTCTGGGGCCTCACCGGATTCGAGCCGTCCCGGTTCACCGCGGCGATCCCCGCCTTCTTCGGAATCCTCATCGGTGGTCTGGGGCTGGTGGCCGGCCGGGTCCCCGCCGCTCGCATGCATGTGATGCACCTCAACGTCCTCCTGGCCCTGCTGGGCATCGGGGGCGGGGTCTCGATGTTCATGAAGGGCCTGGGCAGCGAGGAGCGGGGCGAGGGCTGGATGGCCAAGCTCATCGACCAGGGATTGCTCGCAGTCTTCTGCGGCATCTTCGTGCTGCTCTGCATCAAGTCGTTCGTGGTGTCACGTCGCAGCAAGACGGACTGATCAGTCCAGCCGTCCCTCGATCGCATACGCCAGCAGCTTCACGACCTGCTCGGGGGTGGTGGCCACCGCCGCGGCGGTCGCATCGACCTCCTTCAACGCATGCCGATGCTCCGGATCGTGCAGGACGATCAGGGGGGTTCCCAGCGCGGCCGCGTAGCCGGCATCGAAGGCGGCGTTCCATTGGCGGTACTGTTCTCCGAACCGAACCACCACGATGTCGGCATGCTTCAGGAACGTCCGGGTCCGGATCGAGTTGACCTTCGCGCCCGTGTGATCGAACCAGAACGGATCGTCCTGCTCGCCGAGAATCGCTGCGCCGCAGCGATCGCTGGCGTCGTGATCCGTCACGGGGCCGGTGAAGACCACGGGCAGTCCCGCCGCCGCGGTGCCCGACTCGATGCGTTCGCGCCAGTCGGTGTGGATCTCACCGGCCAGATACACGGTCCACTGGTGGGGTGGGGTGTTCATCGGCCGGTGCTCAGATGATCTCGAGGATCTCGTAGGTCTTGACGCCGCGTGGGAGTTCCACCCGGATCGTCTCGCCGACCCGGGCCTTGATCAGCCCGAGTCCGAGGTTCGAACTCGGAGTGACCTCGATGACGTCGTCGACGAACGAGCCGGTCATCTCGCCGACCAGCTTGTAGCATTCCTCGTTGCCGGTGGAGGTGTCCTTCAGTCGGACGGTGGAGCCCACGAAGACCATGTCGTCGGGCACCTCCTCGGTGTCGGCCACCACGACGTTGGAGAGCTTCTCCTCCAGGTCGTTGATCCGGGCCTCGTTCATGCCCTGATCCTCACGGGCCGCGTGGTATTCGGCGTTCTCCTTGAGATCGCCCATTTCCCGGGCCCGACCGATGCGGTCGGAAAGCTCCCGGCGGCGGTGAATCCGCTCCTTGAGCTCCTCTTCCAGCCGGTCCTTGTCTTCCTGGGTGATGTATTCCATTGCGATGGTCCTCCAAGGCGAACGAGCCGCACCGCGTGGGGGCGGGGGCTCGTCTGGAATCCAGTGTAGCATCCGGACTCGCGGGCTCCCACGCCCGGCATCAAACTGCACACCCAGAAGCCCGGAATCCCCTCTTGACGGCCGCTGAACGCATCCCAGTCATGGTCTCCACCTGGTCCTTCGGACTCCGGGGGCACGCCGTCGCCTGGCCCGGGTTGGCGGCGGGCGGAAGCAGCCTGGATGCCATCGTCGAGTCCTGCTGCGCGATCGAACTGGACGAGGAGATCGACTCCGTCGGCTACGGCGGTCTTCCCGATGCCGACGGTCACATGACCCTTGACGGGTGCGTGATGACCTCGCCGTCGTCGTGCGGCAGCGTCTGCTGCCTGCGTCGGCATCTGCATCCGGTCCGCATCGCGCGGATGGTCATGGAACGCACCGAGCACGTCATGCTGGCCGGCGAGGCGGCCGACGACTACGCGACCCGGCAAGGCGAGCCGGAAGCCGAACTGCTTGCACCGGCGGCGCGGGCCGCGTGGGAGCAGTGGAAAATCGACGGCACCATTCCGGATCAGATCGGAGACGATCCCCGGCCGGTCGATCAGGAGGGAAGCGGTCGTCTCTTCAGTTCGGCCCGGGAATCCGACTGGAAGCATCACGACACCATCGGTACGCTCGCCCTCGATGCTTCGGGGCGGCTGGCGGGTGGCTGCACCACCAGTGGTGCGCCGTTCAAGTTGCCCGGCCGGATCGGCGACTCTCCGATCATCGGACACGGGCTCTATGTGGATCCTTCCGTGGCCGCGGTGACCGCGACCGGAAGCGGAGAACTCGTGATGGGATGCTGCGGGGCCTTTCTCGCCGTGGAGGCCATGCGACGCGGTGCCAAGCCCGTGGAAGCGATGCTCGAAGTGCTTGCACGCATCGAGGCCGACCACACCCTCGCCCCCTCGCATCAGGTCTGCCTGGTCGCGTTGACCGCGTCGGGGCAGTACGCCAGCGTCGCCCTTCGTCCGGGGTTCCGCACGTCGGTGAGCCGTGCCGGTGGGCACGAAGCGATCGATCCGGATGCGATCCTGCTTCCGGGCTCCTGATCAACGCGTCCGTTCCAGCAGCGAACGGGCGAGCCGTTCCGCTGCCGTCGGTGCGTGGCGGAAGAAGAATGAGGGTTCGACCAGCTCGAGTTCGTTGAGCATGGGCGTCCCGTCGTCGTCCCGCAGCAGATCGACACGGCCGTAGAGCAGCGGGGGGACATCGAATCGTTCCGCCACCATCGCCATGATCCGCCGGGCCAGCCGGGATTCCGTCTCGCCCGGCTGCATCGGGGCATCGGTGGCGCCGAAGTCGTCCTGCACTCGGTAGTCCCCCGGAACGGGAGTCTTGCGGACGGCGTGGGTGATGTCTCCGTCGACCAGCATGATCGACTCCTCACCGTGCCGTTCGACCCGTTCGAGATACGGCTGCACCATCATCGATTCGGATGCGAGCCGCTCCTCGAGGAACGACTGCGCGGCGACGATCGAATCGTCCCGCACGTCGAACCGGAAGGTGGCCCGGGCGGTGGACCCGACCACCGGCTTCAGGAAGCCGCGTGTCCACCCACGCTCAGAGAGCACGGCGCGCAGCTCGAGGGTTCCACCGCGTTCCACCCAGACCGTGGGAATGGTGGGAATGCCGTCCTCGCTTAGATCGTGGAGGTACGACTTGTGCGTGTTCCACGCGATCACCTCCGGGGGATTGAAGAATCGGGTCTGTCGCGTCGTTGCGGCGGCCCACTCCACGAAGGCATCGCGTCGGTGTTCGTAGTCCCAGGTCGTCCGGACGAGGCAGACATCGAGAGATGCGAAATCGAACGTCCCGTCGTCCCAGACCGGATGATGCACCGTGGCTCCGGCCGCGCGGAGGGCGTCCTCGAGCGGGCGGTCGTCGATCTCCCAGTCGGGAAGCGTGGAGCAGGTTGCGAGTCCGATGTGCATGGTGTCCGATCCGGGCCGTCCATACTCTAGTCGCCACCCGGGCGGCGGGGGCGGGTCGATTACACTCTGGGCACCACCATGGCCGGTCTGACCCACAGTCCAGAGCACCTGCACGAGCACTATCCGGAAGGATGCGCTCGGGCCTGGATCGCCTGGTCCATTCCGGCCCTCTTCTTCCTCTACGAGTTCATGATCCGGGTGCTGCCCGGAGTGATCGAACTGCCGCTGCAGAAGGAGTACGGGGCCAGTGCGGGCGATCTCGGTCTGAGCCTCAGCTTCTACTACTACGCCTACGGCCCCATGCAGCTCGTGGTGGGCGTACTGCTGGACCGGTTCGGAGCCCGCATTCCCCTCGCCGTCGCGGCGATCGTCTGCGCCGTCGGTGCGGTCTGCTTCGCGATGGCGAATTCACTGTTCGGATTGGGGGCCGGCCGCTTCCTGATGGGATTCGGTTCCGCCTTCGCCTACGTCGGTGCGGTCTACGTTGCCACGATCTGGTTTCCGGGGCGCCGCATCGCCCTGATCTCAGGCTTCACCGTGACCCTGGGAATGCTGGGAGCGATCCTCGCCGATTCGCTGCTCCACTCGCTGATCAACGGGACCAGCTGGCAGATCGTGATGTACGGCTTCGCCGTCCTCGGGCTGCTGCTCGCGGCGATGCAGTACCTGCTGATCCCGCACCGGCCACGGTGGTTCATGGAGCATCTGCATGCGTCGCACGATTCGGAGGGGGCGGTTCATCCCGGCATGATCGCCTGCCTGAAGGAGGTGTTCCGCAATCGGCAGACGCTCCTGCTGGGACTGGTGACCGGACTGGTGTATCTGCCCATCGGCACCTTCGCGGCCCTGTGGGGCATTCCCTACCTGACGACCACGCTGGGCATCGACGTCAAGGAGGCCGGCCCGCTGGTCTCCCTCATCTTCGTCGGGCTCGCGATCGGAGGTCCCTGCCTGGGCTGGCTGTCGGATCGGCTCGGGCGCCGTGTGATCTTCTTTCCCATCTTCACCGGACTCGGGGTGATCTCGACGGGCCTGCTGCTGCTGGATCCGGGCAACGCATTTCTGCTGAAGCTGTCCCTGCTGCTGATCGGCATCGTGGTCAGCGTGCTCGTGCTCGCGTTTCCGCTCGCGATGGACCAGGGGCCGTGCTACGTACGGGGCACGGCGCTCACCTTCGTCAACCTCACCCAGATGATCATGGCCGGCGTCGGACAGTGGGTCGTCGGTGTGCTGCTCGATGTGGAGACCGGAGGCACCACGGATCCCAGCTACACCTCGGAGCAGTTCCGGACCGCCTTGCTCCTGCTGCCCGTGACGATGCTGCTGGCGTTCGGCCTGTCGTTCCTCCTCCGCGAGCCGAAGCGATCCCGCTAGCGTTCGCCAGAAAAAACCGCCTTGGTGACCCGGGGGAGGCCGCTCGGTGAGTTTGTCGATTGACTTGAATCGGTTCTCCATCACAATGAGGATGGAGGCTCACCCGTGAAGACACGTCACAGCTGGCTCGTTGCAACCGCGATCTTTCTGCTCGCCATTCCTGCCGCGTCGCAGGAGATCCGAGAACCACTTCCGGAAACGCTGACCAGCGTCTCCGTGCAGCGGATCCTGCTGCGGCCTTCGCTGCTTTCCAAACGACCGGCGGGCGCGCCGGTCGATCCCGCGGCGATCGTGGCCCTGCCGCCGTCGACCTCCTGGCGTGGCAACTGCCCGGACGAGACCCTGAGTCACTCCGATTCGGACTGGGGGCCGGGGGAGTACATCGTGCAGGCCGGCTTCGCGGAAGGCGAGAGTGCAGCGGGCTACTACACGATGCCCGCGGACCAGTTCCCCCTGCGTCTGGATCTGTTCGAGGTCCTGTTCGCAACCTCCAACGCGATCGGACAGACCACGACCCACTGGACGGTGCGGGTCTACCGGGGCACCCCGGACACCGGAGGCCTGGTCGCGGAGTTCTCCTCCGACGACATCATCCTGCCGCACCTGGTCATGCCGCCGGGAACGACCGGAACGATCCTGCAGTTTCTGGTGGACCCCCAGGATCCCGAGCAGATCTTCATCGACGACGACGGCAGCCAGGGCTTCACGATCGGCGTACGCATCGATCAGCACAACGATCCGGGCAATCCGTGTCTCGAGGCTCCGAATCCCAACAACAATGCCTTCCCGTGCACCGACACCAGCGGGCTGGACGTCGCATCGGGCAACTGGCTGGATCTCGTCACCGGGCCATTCTGCCTGTGTGGACAGAACTGGTTGAGCTTCTCATCCCTTCCGGTCATCTGCCGCCCCAGCGGTGACTGGGTCATGCGGGCCACGGTCACCCCGCAGGGGTGTGCACCGATCACCGGCGCCTGCTGCCGCGGCAACGGCACCTGCAGCGACGGCTTCACGGAGTCGGAATGCGACACCATCGGCGGCAGCTACCAAGGTGACGCGGTGGCGTGCGTCGATGTGCAGTGTCCGGCTCCGACCGGCGCGTGCTGCGTCGAGGCGACGGGGCAGTGCATCGAGGTCGACGAGGATGTCTGCAGTCTGGGTGGCGGCCAGTTCTTCGCTTCGGAATCCTGCTCGGACTTCATCTGCTTCCCGGAGGGAGCCTGCTGCCTCCCGGACGGGACCTGCGTCGAGGCCGTGACCCCCGAGGTCTGCGGGCTGGGCGGCGGAACCTTCCAGGGCAACGGGACCACCTGTGCCGGATCCGACTGTCCGCAGCCGCTGGGCGCCTGCTGCTTCACCAACGGCAACTGCTCCGAACTGGAGGAGGGTATCTGCCTGGCGTTCGGAGCGGAATGGCTGGGGATGGGCACCGATTGCACCGGCGAGGCATGCCTCGATGAGCCCTGCGACGGCGACATCGACGGAGACGGAAGCGTCGGGGTCGACGATCTGCTGCGGGTCATCGGTGACTGGGCCTGCGGCGGGGTCTGCGACGGGGACGTCGACAGCGACGGTTTCGTCGGGGTCGATGATCTGCTGATCGTGATCGGATCCTGGGGCAACTGCTCCTGAGCCCGGAAGCTCAGCGTCGGCGTCGACTTCGTACGCCGGCCATCGCCAGCAGCGACAACGCGGCCGGACCCGGCACGTTGGTCACGAAGAAGCTGAGGTTGAGTTGGGACGAACCTTCCGCGAAGTCGGCAGTGCCCGCGACTTCCCACGCCTCACCGGTGTAGGTGACGAACTGGAACATGTCCGGCACGAGCTTGTCGAGACCGAGATTCGCAAAGCTCATCGTGCCGGCGTCACCCTCCTGAAGGTTGGACCAGGCGAAGCCTTCGGAGCTCAGACCGCTCTGCCATTCGAACTGGCCGTCGACCATCTGGGTCAGGCCGAAGTCGAACCAGTTCACGGTTCCACCCGAGTCGGTGTTCCAGTGCCGATCCGCACCGCTTCCCGCCAGACTGTTGAAACCGAGTGTGGAATCGTTCAGGCCGCGGGGGGGGAGGATCGAGCCATCAAACAGATTGATCAAGGCCAGTCCATTGCCCGTATCGGCAAGAATGATCGAGATGCGGCCGGTGGTCTGGACGGCATCGTCGGCAAGTTCCTGCTGCATGAAGGCGAGGTCGTCGGCGGAGAAGACCTGGATACCGTCGTCGAGGGTTCCGGCCATGATGCCGGCACGCAGTTCGACTTCGATGCCCGGTCCCTCGATCTGAACGGTCGACGCCACGGCCTCCTGCAGGGCGAATCCCACTGCGGAGGTGGCCATCAAGGCGATCAGCCCCGGTGCCAGAATCGATTTACGTGGCATCGTTCTTCCTTCCAAGGCCCTCTGGAGGCCCAATCTTCCACTTCTACTCTACCTCCAAGCACAGTGATTTCAACGGTTTGCACCGCTTCGGAGGCCGATTTGGCATCAAAAATCGTCGATTTCGTTCCTACCGCTTGGTCACGATGCCCGCATCCGTGACATCGATGATGCCCCGGTGGTGCTGATCAACACGGCCGTGGTAGGTGTGGAACCAGTCCAGTCGCTGGATCTTGTCCTTGGACATGGCTTCCATGGGAGCCTCGCGGCCCGGCATCGAACCCCAGAGGATTCGGGTCCCCAGATCCGTCACCAGCACCAGTTGCTGTCGGACCCGGAACTCGGTGAGGTCGATCGCGGTGATCTGTTCGTACCAGCTGTGATCATCGATCGTCTCAAGAAGCAGCAGGGCGGCGGCCATGTCATCGCCCGGCCACCGATGGCCGGCGTGCTCCGGCGGCTGGTAGTTCGGAGCGATGATTTGAAGCAGATGCGACGAGTTGTCGACGCGGTATCCGTCGGGAAGGACGAATCCCTCCCGGTCGATCAGCAGGTTTCGGCCTTCGTCGAGGACGCGTGCGGCAGGTTTCAGGAATCGCCCCTCGATCTCGACCACGTGGTCTCCGGCCCGCCGTACCTGCAGGACCTCCGCGAAGCAGCCCGAGGCGATCAATGCTTCCCTCGCATTGATGAGTGCGGTTCGATCAAGGGGGGTGTGCAGCAGCCACGGTGCGGCAATGCCCGTCAGATGTCCGTGGAGGGAATCACCGATCCAGGCCGGGGCATCGACGAAGCGGATGGTCACCGATTCGGCGGGGGGGTGGGCGGTGGCCCGCAGGGCGTTCCCGCCCAGAGTCAGAGCCAGCAGGATTCCGCAACCCAGGAGCAGGACCCCGAACCACGAACTCAAGGTGCGGCGAGTACACCGGTCACCCACGGCGTGGACAAGGGAAGAAATACGTTCGATCACTGGTCGCATGCGAAACCATCCATGTGGACCCCTCTGGCATCGACCAAAAAGGCGTGGTTCCTTCATTTCAGGGGCCTCGGGACGGTCATTCGCTCCGAGGGCGGTCCTCTCGGCGGCGTTCGAACGCCATGAGGACCAGATCGCTGCAGAGTTGCTCCATGGGCCGTCCAGCGGCGGCCGCCGCCATGGGAAGGAGCGAGTGGTCCGTAAAGCCGGGCATGGTATTCACCTCCAGCATCCACGGAATCTGTTCATCGGCGATGAAGTCGACGCGGTAGAGGTCGCGGCATCCGAGAGACCGACCGATGGCCAGGGCATGGTGCCGGCAGGTCTCCTCGAGACCGGAGGGCAGATCGGGCTCCACCACGTACCGGGTGTCGTTCCGGTTGTACTTGGCCTCGTAGTCGTAGACGCCTTCGGCGGGAATGATCTCCACCATCGGAAGGGTGTGCGTGCCCACCACTCCGACGGTGAGCTCGCGTCCGGTTATGCACGATTCGACGAGCAGGCGATCGTAGTGATCGTGCATCGTGCGAATCCAATCGTCGACGCCGATGTCGTCGGCAAAGATCCGCAGGTCGATGCTGGATCCTTCCGCGGGGGGCTTCAGGACCAGGGGAGGTGCAATGGTGCGTTGCGTGGTCGCTTCGAGCACCTGCCAGGACGGAGTCGGAATCCCCAGATCCATGGCGATGTCCTTGGTGCGGATCTTGTCCATCGCGGTGGCGGCGGCATCGGCACCAGAGCCCACGAACGGCAGGCCGAGCTGCTCGAGTTCACGCTGGATCCCTCCGCCTTCGCCCCACGGACCATGCAGCACGGGGAAGAACACGTCGGTTTCGAAGTTGGCGAGTTCGGAGGCGTCCGGTTTCCCGATCACCTGCGACTCGACCACGAAGCGTCCGGTTCGTTCCAGGGCGGCCGCGACGGCGGTGCCGGACGCAAGGCTGACCGCATGCTCCTTGTCGGGCCCGCCCATCAGGACGGTCACGCGCAGTGGTCGGTCCGTGGTCATCCGGACGATCCTCCCGTCCGTTCCCAGACGACCACCTCGGGCACCAGTTGGATCCCGTGGTGATCGAGCACCCGCTTCTGCACCTCGTTCATCAGTCGGCGGACCTGCCGGGCGTTCGCGTCGGGACGGGTGGTGATGAAGTTGGCGTGCTGTGTGCTCACGGTGGCGGCGCCGTCTGACAGGCCCTTGAGCCCCGCGGAGTCGATCAGGCGCCCGGCCGCGACGCGGACACCATCCGAATCGAGGGGGTTGCGGAAGGTGCATCCGGCGGACTTGTCCGCCATCGGCTGCGAGGCCCTCTTGGCCGCCATGATCTCGAGCACCCGCTTGCGGACCGCAACCGGATCGCTGGGTTCCAGATTGAAGGTCGCGGACAGGATGATGCACTCGGGAAGGTTGCTCTGCCGGTACGAGAACTCGAGCTCGGACCGGTGGTAGGAGAGCAGCTCTCCGTTCATGGTGCAGCACTGGACGGTCTCCAGGCAGTCCGCGATGCAGCCGTAGCTGCCTCCGGCGTTCATCCGGATGGCTCCACCGAGCGACCCGGGAATGCCGGTCATCTGCTCCATGCCGGAGAGGCCCTGTCGGGACAATTCGTTGACCGTCGTGAAGATGTCCGCGCCCGCTCCGGCGTGCATCCGCTCGATTTCACCTCGGCGGTTGAAGCGATGAGAACGGAACACCTCGTCACTGAGCAGCAGGACGACGCCGTCCACACCGTCGTCGTCGACGAGGAGATTGGCCCCCTTGCCGAGGATGCGGATCGGCACCCCCGTCTCCGAGCACCTTGCCACCAGGGTCACCAGCGATGCTTCGTCGTGCGGACGGATCAGCAGGTCCGCCCGGCCGCCGATCCCAAACCAGGTCATGGCTCCGATCGGCGCGTCGGGCGTGGCCTTGACGTTCAGATCACCGAAGAGTTCCCATCGGGGTGGTCGAGTCATGCGCGCCGATCCAGGTAGTCGCGTGCCACCGTCCAGACCGGTCCGGCCCCCATGACGACCAGCAGGTCGCCGGCGACCAGATCCTCCCGGAGGAGGTGGACGATGCCGTCGAAGGAATCCACGTGCCGGGCTTCCGTTCCGCGATCCTGCAGGCGTTGAACGAGATCCACGGCGCTGACCCGCTGCTTCTCGGCTTCCGAGTCGCGCACGAAGTAGATCGGGGGGACGATCACGTGGTCGGCCTGATCGAAGCTCTCGGCGAACTGCTCCAGCAGGAACCTGGTTCTGCTGTGCTGGTGGGGCTGGAAGACGCAGATCAGCCGTTCGGGCTGTTCCTCGGCCCGCAGGGCCTTCAGCGTCCGCTCGATCTCGGTGGGATGATGTCCGTAGTCGTCGTAGACCGTGACGTGGCCGTCTCCGACAACGCGTTCACCCAGTCGCTGGGTTCTGCGGTCGAGTCCTTCGAAGGTGGCCATGGCGTCCGCGGCATCCTCCCACTCGGCGCCGAGCTGATGGGCCAGGATGACGGCGGCGGCGGCGTTGAGTGCGTTGTGGGCACCGGCCATCGGGTTGGTCCACTGGACCGTCCACATGCCGTCCCGCAGGATTCCGGTGCGTCGAACGGCCTGGTCCCACACAACCTGGTAGTCGGCTTCGGGATGGAATCCGAAGGTGGCAACGTGGCACTCCAGCGGGGGGGTGATCTGGTGCCGGTGCGCCTCGTCGTGGGAGATCAGGAGGCTCCCGCCCTCCTCGGCGGGGGGGATCATCAGGGCGAACTCCCGGAACGCCTCGATGATGCTCTCCAGCGATCCGTAGATGTCGAGGTGATCCTCCTCGATGTTGTTGATCAGAGCGATGGTCGGTCGGTGGTTGTGGAAGGAGCGGTTGAACTCGCAGGCCTCGCTGACCAGAATCCCGGGGTCGTCGGCCAGGGGGCCGCCGGGGGGAATACGCGACGCTCCGATCCGGCTGCCCCCACCGATCTGATCGCAGTTGGCGCCGATGATGAAGCCGGGGTCGAACCCGCAGGTCATAAGGATGTGGCACAGCATCGCGGCGGTGGTGCTCTTACCGTGCGTGCCGGCGATGCAGAGGGCCGTCCGGCCGTGCTGCACCATGCCGAGCCCCTCCGCGTAGGTCCTGATCCGGACGCCGCGCTGCTCCGCCGCCAGCACCTCGGGGTGATCCGGCGCAATCGCGGCGGAGATGATCATCAGATCGAGGTCATCGGGAAGTCCGGCCCCATCCTGGTTGGTTCGGACGGGGATTCCCTCGGCCCGAAGTCCTTCGGTGATCGGTGAGGAGACCGGGTCCGAACCGGAGATGTGAATCCCCATGGATTGCAGCATTCTGGCCAGACCCGACATGCCGCAACCGCCGATGCCCACGAAATCGACCCTCTGAACACCCTGGAGCGGGTCGGAGCACGTGTCAGGCACGTCGTGGTTCGTAGGGACGGGGTCGGGCATCTGTACAGTCTATCGCCGCCAGTTGCTGCATCACTGGACATTTCGGCGGTGCCGGCGGGGGGGTACACTGTCCCCCGATGTCGGATGCCCCGCACGAACTTCACGCCCAGGTCCTGCTCGTCGACGATGAGGTTGATCACGCCGAGGTGATGGCCGAAGCCCTGCGAAGGGTCGGCCATGTCTGCACCATCGTCGATGGCGCGACGTCGGCCGAGGAGGAGCTCCGATTCGGCAACTTCGACGTGATCGTGACCGATCTCTGCATGGAGACCGACACCTCCGGTCTGGACGTCCTGGCCATGGCCAGGGAGCACCAGCCGGACGCCGAAACCATCATGGTCACGGCCCACGGCGAGGTCGCCACCGCCAAGGCCGCCCTGCAGGGCGGAGCCTACGACTTCATCGAGAAGCCGCTCGATCTGGAGGTCTTCCGCAATCTGGTGAACCGGGCCTGCGAAACCGTGCAACTCCGGCATCACAACACGCAGTTGCGCGGCAAGGTCGATTCCGCCTTCGGGTTCGAGGGGATCATCGGGGAATCGGCGGGCATCCGGAAGGTGATCCAGGTCATCCGCCAGGTGGCGCCGAGCATGATTCCGATCCTGATCACGGGGGAGTCCGGTACGGGCAAGGAGCTGATCGCCCGGGCCGTCCACAACCAGTCCAAGCGATCCGATCACCGGTACGTGACCTTCAACTGTGCGGGGCAGAGCGAATCACTGCTTGAGGACCAGCTGTTCGGGCACGTCAAGGGGGCCTTCACCGGGGCCGAAAAGGACCGCGAAGGGGTCTTTGAATACGCCGACAAGGGGACCCTGTTCCTCGACGAGATCGGCGACATGCCCATGACCATGCAGGCCAAGCTGCTCCGCGTGCTGGAAACTGGTGACGTGACCCGTCTCGGGACCAACACCGAGCGGTCGACGGACGTCCGCTTCATCAGCGCCACGAACCGAGACCTCAAGACTTTCATCGACGACGAGCGGTTCCGGGAGGATCTCTACTTCCGGATCAACGGAGCCGAGATTCACATCCCTCCGCTGCGGGAGCGACGGGAGGACGTGCCGCTGCTGGTGAATCACGCAGCGGGGCGATTCGCGGCGGAACTGGAGCGGCCCGCTCCCACGTTCAGCGAACCGGCCATGCTGCGGCTGGTCGCCTACAACTGGCCGGGGAACGTCCGCCAGCTCTTCAACATCGTCCAGAAGATGGTCGTCATGAGCACGGGGCCGACGATCGAGGCCGGTGATGTGCCGGATGAGATCCGCATGAGCGATCAGGACGAACATCTGCATCTGGGTAGTCTTGCGGGCGTCGGACTCGATCGCCTCGAGAAGGAGGCCATCCGGCAGACCCTGCAGATGTCCGGCGGCAACCGGGAGCAGGCCGCCGAGATGCTCGGAATCGGCGAGCGGACTCTGTACCGGAAGTTGAAGGAATACGGCCTGAAATGAGTCCTTGGCTCTCGTGGGGTCTATTCTGATAGAATCCAGTTCACGAAGGACCGCAGTCGACCTGCGGCTCCGGATGGGAGTCCGCTTGACCAGTCCTCCTCCAACCGAATCGCCGACGGTCGAGATTCCTAAGGCGAGTCCCGGCCCGGCGGTCTCCGCCGGCCCCGTCTCCTCCCCGGTGCCCATTCCGGTGCCCGTCGAGGCTCCGGGCACCAAGCCGGTCCTCCCCCTGCCGGATGCGGTCATCAAGGGAAGCATCAACTGGCCCTACGCCATATCGATCGTCGGGGTCCATCTGGTCGCGTTGCTGGCCGTGCTGCCCTGGGCGTTCAGCTGGACCGGTCTGGTGGTCATGGTGATCGGGGTGCATGTCTTCGGTCAGGCCATCAACCTCCTGTACCACCGCGTGCTCACCCACCGCAGCTGCGTGCTGCCGAAGTGGCTGGAACACGGCTTCACGGTGATGGCCCTGTGCTGCCTCGAGGATACGCCGGCCAAATGGGTGGCGACCCATCGCTACCATCACTTGCATGCCGACGAGCACGAGGATCCCCACAGTCCACTCGTGAACTTCCTCTGGGGCCACATCGGCTGGCTGCTGGTGCAGAACAAGCGCACCCACAACATCGACACCTATCGCAAGTACGCCAGCGACATCCTCAAGGATCCCTTCTACATGAAGCTCGAGAAGAGCTATCTGTGGGTCTGGATCTACGTGGCCCACGCCGCGCTGTACTTCGCCGTGGGCTACGGACTCGGATGGGCGATCGAGGGAACGGCCGCGGGTGCACTGCAGTTCGGATTCAGTCTCTTCGTCTGGGGCGCAATCGTGCGGACCGTCGTGGTGTGGCACATCACGTGGTCGGTGAACTCCCTGTCGCATCTGTTCGGATACAAGAATCACGACACGGATGATCACAGCACGAACAACTGGCTCGTCGCCCTCCTCACGGTCGGCGAGGGATGGCACAACAACCATCACCATGATCCAGCGAGCGCCAGCAACCAGCATCGCTGGTGGGAGGTCGACATCACCTACTACGAGATCAAGCTGCTGGAGAAGCTCGGTCTGGCGAAGAAGGTGATACCGCCGCAGGCGAAGCGTCGGGCGATGGCCAAGGCGCGACGGGAAGCCAACGGCACCGATTGAAGCCCGTCCGGCTGTCCTCATTGCGTTGATCGACGATTTCCTTGATCCGCTCCCGTCACCCACTACACTGGAAGCATCCTCTTTCAGGGAGAAGGGTTATGAAGAGCATCACGGCATTTCTGGCGTCCTGCATCGTCGCATCCAGCGCCTTCGCGGGAGCGGATGTGGGCTCCTGGTCGGTCGACTTCTCGACGTCGGGGCAGCCGGTGAGCTGGACGAGTCCGGACAGCGTCCGGACCGACGGGCAGACCTACGACGTCCGCTTCGAGATCCAGTCGATCGACGTGCTGGTCTCGTACTTCGGACTCGAGTTCGGCCCCATCGACGTGACCGACCAGCTCGGTGCCGACGGGGTACAGCAGGGGACCGTCGCTGGCCCCTGTCCGATCGACTTCGGAAGCAGCTCCGTGCGGGAACCGCCCGCTCCGGATCCGGTGACCATCGCATTCGACGTCCAGCTACAGATCGACGAGCAGGGCTTCGCGTCCTACGAGATGACGAACATCGTGCTCGGAACCGCAAGCTACAACCTCGGATTCCCCTTCGGCGAGGTGACCGTGAGCCTCGAACAGGTCTCGATCAGCGGTCAGTTCGATGTCGAGGTGATCGGCAGCAGCTGTGTGGCGGACATCGACGGCAGCGGTACCGTGGGAGTGGACGATCTACTCTCGCTCATCGGTGACTGGGGGTCGTGCTCCGGCTGTGCGACCGATTTGAACGGCGATGGAACCGTCGGAGTCGACGATCTGCTCGAACTCATCGGGTCCTGGGGTCTCTGCGGCTGAGTCAGTGGTGGATCCGGATGAAGCCCGTGCCGGCTCGCACGGTCATCTGCACCTCGTTCCCATCGCATGACAGGTGGTAGGAAGGATCCGCGGCCGGATTTGAGAGGCCGCCCAACGCATCGAACAGCAGCATGCCGTCGGTCAGGTTGTCCACCCGTGCCGACACTCCGGCCGTGAAGGAGGCCCGGCCCTCGCCGAAGGTGACGTGGTATGGCTCCTGGTTGTCGGCCCGGATGATGGGGGTGTTCGGCGTGCCGCTTTGGGCCAGCCAGTATCCGGTTCCGTCCGGGGCCAGGACCACGCCGATCGGGGCGTCAGGATTCGCAATCGAATGGACCTGGGCGTATTCGATGTCGCTGCGGAGCAGCCGTGCGGCGGCATCCGTCCGGACCGAGGCGTCCGATCCCCAGGACGGAAGGGCCAGTGCGGTCGCCACCGCGAGGATGGCCAGCACCATCATCAGTTCGATCATTCCCATGCCGCGTCTCACGGTGTGGTCTCCTGCGCACTGACCATGGCTTCGAAACCGCAGGCATCGAATCCGTGGGTCAGCATCCTGCACTCCAGGGGAATCGGTCGTGGGGTCGGCTGCGAGTTCCAGTGGCGGGCCCACCGACGCTGTTGCCGGGTGGAACGACGCTGCGACCTTCTGGTTTCGTAGCTTCGCTGCCGACCGAGCTCCAGCAACTGCTCCACGAAGGCGAACGGCAGTCGATCGACTCGTTGACGTCGATGTCGGGTCGCCTTGGCATCCCGAAAGATCGTGCCCGCCCGGGGAAGGCTCAGTCCCTCGTCGAGTCCGTGGTCGTAGAGAACGCAGGTCGAGTCGTTGAGCGAGATTCGGTTCGCCGCGATTCGTCCCTTGACGACGGCTTCATCCTCCAGGACGAGATCGACCGTCCGTCCCTGGATGCAACCCGTGATGCTCGAGGTGCCGCGGATCAGCCAGGGATGTGAAGCGCCGCCGGTGCCGCCGGACAACATGATCCGGTCCGGACTGGTCCATCGTTTCCCGCCGCCGATCGACGCGTCGTCGATGATGGTGCCCCGCTCGATCACCAGGTGCAGGGTGGCGTTCGGTCGAAGTTCGATCGATGCCCCGTTCATGAGAAGCCGGCCGCCCACCTCGATCCGTGCGGATCCGTGGACGACGATTCGCGCGTTGCGTGTCATGTGCAGGTCGCCGGCGATCCGCAGCGGTTCGGATTCCCTGACGTGCAGGGTCTCTCCGGATCCGATCCGTACCGAGTCGGCGGAAGAGGATCGGCCCATCGATCTTCGCGCGGCGGCGGCTCGACTCGTCGCGGCTGGAGGCAGGGCCTCCTCCTGTCCGTCCAGCGAGAGGGTCCAGGGCAGTTCGATGGCCTCGACGTCGAATCCGGTGCTGTTGACGAGCAGGGCCGGGGACTGCGAGACGCTGTGGTAGACCGTGGCGTCGATGGCGGCGGCGTCGTCGTCGATGCTGATGCTGCGGGACCGCCCCGAGGCGGTTCCCATCGCCAATCGGCGTCCGAGGACGCTGGCGGGTGCGTCGCCCCACCTGGAGACCGTGGCCCGGTCGTTGAGTTCGATCGTCGAGAGCGAGAAGAGTGCGAAGGCCGAGACATCCGTGTCCACGCCGACATCCTCCGAGTCCTGCAGCAGCGACACGTAGGCCGCAGCGCTCTGGGAGATCGATCCCACCGTCGCGGTGGCGATCACGTGAACCTCCATGCTGTCGGCGACGGGGGGTTCGTTGGTGGTCGGGTCCGTGAGCACCAGATCGATCGTTCCGTTCCCCAACGGCATTCCGTCGAACAGTACGCCGTTGTGGTGCAGGGTTCGCCACTCGGATTCCGTCTGCATCACGGAGATCGCCAGATCGAGTCCGCTGGAGGCGACGCACCGGGCCTCGGCCGTGGCCACGACATTGCGGCCCACCAGACTGGCATTGTCCTGACTGGCGAGCCAGCCGATCGCCAATGTGGTCGCAGTGGCCATGGTCACCAGCACCAGCAGGAGGGCGATGCCGCGGTCGGATCGGGATGGTCGGCGTGTGGTCATCATCGTGTGGGCGGGTTGTGCATCCGGATCGACTCGGTGAGCCTGATTTCGACGGGGTTCGTGGATGTGAGCATGTCGAAGGTCGTCTCCACGAGACGTGATTCGAGTTCGGAGTTCGAATCCGTGTCGAACCGCAATCGGGTGACGTCGTCGGCCAGGGGTGCCGAACGCAGGAGACCCTTCGAGGCGAAGGACCGGCGGATCGACGTCCAGTCCGCGTTCGATGCATGCTCCGTATCCGTCATCGCGACGGCCGTCTGGGACCATGTTTCGGGAAAGGCGAGGAACTCCACGGTGATGCGGTCGGTGTCCTCGTCCAGTCGGATCCACCGTACTTCCGAGGCGTGGACGGAGTCGCTGTCCCGACTGTCGTCGAACCAGAGGACGAGTTGGGGCCCCTCCGCCTCGAGCACGCACCGGGCCGGCGCGATGTAGGCGGACAGACGCGACTGGGCCGTGCTGGATCGGACCAGGACGGACCGCAGGTCGTACTGCATGGTCGCATCCGATCCGAGCACGGACATCATGGTGGCGATGCCCGTTCCCACCATGGCCGTGATGGCGATGGCCAGAATGGTCTCGACCAGGGTGAAGCCCTTGCGGATGGGGGGGCGTCGACGACGGGTCATGCCTGGGGCTCCGGGATGAAGCGCACCAGTCGGGTGAGGATCCGACCGGTGGCGTCGTAGCTTTCCACGGTGACGGTGTATCCGGTCACACGGACCTGGAGTTGTTCGATCGAGTGTGCCTCCGGCCTGATCAGCACCCGTCGTCCGATCATCGTGAAGAGGGTGGGCATGCGGTCCTCGTCCACCAGGGTGCCCGGCTTCTCGTCCCAGCCGTCCCACTCCGGCAGCGAGCCGTAGGCATCGGAACTCACCTTCGCCATCAACTGCTCGGCGGCCAGACTGGCCGTGACCAGTCCCTGGGCCTCCCGGGAGTGCTGATGGCCGGCGGAAAGTGCCGACAGGATTGCGGTCACGACCGTCAGCAGCAGGGCCGACGCGATCAGGGACTCGATGAGGGTGATTCCCCTTCGGCTCGGATGGGCGGGGACTCGTGCCATGGACGGGTCGTTTCTCCGTGTGGCCCCGGGGGATGAGCGGGTGCATCCGGCCACGGGGATGCACCGCTGTCCTCAACGTCGAATTGACGGGGGGGCCACTTTGGGGTGGGAGGGGGGCGGAAGCGGAAAAAGACAATCCGGGCCGCTCCAGACCGCATGGGTTGCCCAGATTCTCAGCCGCAGGTCCGATAGGACGATAGGGAGGACGGTCCGTCCCGGGTGGCGGTCCGACCGGTCCAGATGGGATACTGTTGGCCATGCCTCTGCGGCTCTATCGCTACATCCTCTTCGAGATGATCCGGGTCATCCTCATCACCACCGGGGTGCTGGTGACCGTCATCGCCTTCGGGGCTGTGATCAAGCCTCTGGCGGGGGAGTCGCTGCTGACCGCGGGGCAGGCGGTCAAGTACGTCTTTCTCGCCATGGTGCCGATGCTGCAGTACGCGCTGCCCTTCGCGGCCGGCTTCGGCAGCACCCTTGCCCTGCACCGTTTCACCGGGGACAACGAGATCCTCGCGATGTCGGTGGTCGGTCTGAGCTACCGGGCCATTCTCGCTCCGGTGGTGGCCTTCGGCCTGCTGCTGACGTTGCTGATGGTGATCCTGACGCAATCGATCATTCCCCAGTTCTACGGGATGATGGCCCGGACGCTGGCCGGCGACGTGACGGCCATGATCGCCCACTCGGTCGAGAAGGGGGTTCCGTTCGAGTTCGAGGGGATGCAGATCCTCGCCGAGCACGTGGAGATCTACGACTCTCCGCAGGAGACCGGTGCGGACGAACGACTGCGTCTCCGGAAGATGATCGCCGCCCAGCTCGACAAGGAGGGCAGGGCGGTGACGGATGTCACGGCCGCGGATGCCGTCATCGACATCTACCGCCGACCCGGGGTGATTCTCCTGAAGCTGGCAATGGAGGATGCGGTTTCCTACGACGGGGTCTCGGGTGATCTGCGCGGATTCCCCCGGCTCGAACCCACGCACGCCATTCCGATTCCCAGTCCCGAAATGGGCGAGCCCGGTGCGATGACCTACAGCGAGCTGCTGCACGTGCGGGATCACCCCCAGGCCTATCCACAGGTCGATCGGATCCGGGAGTCGATCGCGCAGATCCTCGGCGATGTGGATCTGTCGCGAACGCTCGACGAGACCGTCGGTGCGGAGGGGGCCATCGAACTGGTGCAGCCCGGACCGATGAACCGGTCCTACCTCGTGCGGGCGGACCAGGTGGTCAACAACCGTTTCCGGAATTCTGACGGCTCCGCCGTCGAAGTCACCGAAATGAGCGGCGGCGAACCGAGTCGACGGTTCCGTTGCCGGGTGGCGCAACTCGTTTCACTGCCGGCGATGGGGATCCAGAGCAAGCAGTTCAATCTCGAACTGCTGGATCTGGTCGTGGAGGATCTGCCGGCGGCGATCCGATCCAACGCCCGCGAGCGGATCCTCGTTCCCGATGTCCAGGTTCCGGCCGTGGACGAGGTCGACTACAACGCCATGCCGCTGGAGGAGGTGGCGGCCATCGCGCAGGCGGTCGAGCCGAAGTCCCGGCAGCTCACAAGCCGGCTGAACTACCTCGACTCGAAGATCGCGGGTCTGGAGCGTCAGGTCATCAGCCGTCTCAATCGTCGCTATGCGTTGTCGGTGACCGCGTGTCTGCTGCTGGTACTGGGTGCCGTCCTGGCCATGCTCATGCGGCACGCCCTTCCGTTGTCGGTCTACATGTGGGCCTTCCTGCCCGCGTTGCTCGATCTCGTGCTGATCTCGAGTGGCAGCAGCATGATCCGGGCGGGAAGCGTTTCGGTCGGTCTGGTCATCATGTGGTCCGGCAACGGACTGCTGCTGTGCATGCTTCTGGCGTGCTACGCCCGTCTTTCACGACACTGAGGAACTTGTTTTCAGGTTGATCATCGTGCAGATTCTTGATCGATACATCGTGGTGCGGGTACTGGTGAATTTCATCATCCTGTTCCTGCTGCTGTATCTCTTCGCGGCCACGATCGATGTCATTCTGAATCTGGAGCGGTTCGACGAAGTGGCCCGGGCCCGCCTGCCCGAGGATGCCGGACTGTTCCGGCGCATGGTCGCATCGCTGGGGCTGGCCTTCAATTTCCACGGGCCGCAGTTCTTCCAGTTCTACGCCTATCTGCACGGTCTGGTTGCCATCGGTGCGGTCGGATTCACCCTGTCCCAGATGAGTCGCAATCGAGAACTGGTCGCAATGCTGGCCGCCGGCCGGAGTCTGTTCCGGGCCTCCGCTCCCATCATCTGGGTCGTCCTCGGTCTCGGTCTGCTTCAGGTGGTCAATCAGGAACTGATCCTGCCCAGACTCGCGCCGCTCCTGCTTCGCGGCCACGATCAGATCGGCATGGAGGGCACGTCCGCCTTCCCGGTTCCCTTCACAACTGATTCGCAGGACCGACTGCTCCAGTCACCGGCATTCGATCCCTCCCTCGAGACGCTCCAGACGCCATCGATCATCGTCCGCGACGATCGGGGGCGTACGGTTCAGCGGATCCGGGCAAGCTCGGCCCGTTGGGACGCGGCGCAGGATGCCTGGGTGCTCGAGCAGGGGACGGCCGTCAGGATCCGGCACGATGATTCGGGTGCCACGAGTGCATCGCGTCCTGAGCCGATCGATCTCTACCAGACCGATCTGTCGCCGGATCTGCTCACGGTCCGTCGCTTCGGCCAGTACACGGGCATGCTCAGTTCATTCCAGATCGGAAGCCTGCTGGAGAGTCCGGATGTCCAGGAGGCGGATACGCTGCGTCGCAGCCGGTACGCCAGATGGGCCACCATTCTCGTGAACATGCTGGTGATGATGATCGCCTTGCCGTTCTTCATGCATCGCGAGCCGTCGAACCTTCTGGCGCGAAGCCTGCTGTGCGCGGTCGTGGTCGTACCGATGTACCTCGTGGTGGCCACCTTCATGCTGGTTCCGCTGCCCGGCATTTCACCGGCCCTGGGCGCCTTCCTGCCCGTCATCGTGCTGCTGCCCGTCGCACTGGCCCGCTTCGGCTGGATACGAAGTTGATCGGATCAGCGATCCTCGGCGGCGGACTCGTCCACCGACCAGGCCCGGCGCAGATCGGGGTCGAGAATCCGGATGCGGGGGCGTTCACCGAGCCGACCGGCTAGCTCCGCCATCTTCAGTCGTTCCTGGCTGAGTCGGGCCGATCGCTCGAGATCGCCGCGGACGGTTTCGAACTCCACGCCGTCGGCGGCCACGATCCGTTCCACCCGGGCAATCGCGTACCGGTCCTCGAGGAAGACGATTCCCGTGAGATCGCCGGGATTCAACGGCTCCAGTTCGGTGCGCAGGGCCTGGGGCCACGCGGGATCCTCGAGACTGAAGGCTTCCATGAGACCACCGCGATCCCGACTGGAATCCATCGAATGCGCGGTCGCGATGTCCGCGAACGACTCACCCCGTTGAGTCCGCTCGAGGTGCTCCTGGGCCTCCTGCAGGGTGGGCACCACGTGGATGCGGATCACGTGTCGACGGCCGTGCTCCAGGCGGTAGAGACGTTGGACCGTTTCGGGGTCCACGTCGATCTCATCGTCGACCAGCTTTCGGAGTGCCGCATTCCGCCAGAGCAGGGCCTCGTACCGCTTCGGTCCCAGCCCTTCGTTTCGTCGCAGGGTCTGGAGCACCATCAGGGCGGTGTCCCGATCATCCGAGAAACGCTCCAGAAGACGGTTCTGCTCCGCTTCAGTATCCGCGGTGGTGATGCGCATGCTCCGCTGCTGCAGTTCCTTGCGCAAGGCCGCTTCGAGTCTGAGCTCCCGCAGGGTCTCCGCTCCGGACTGTTCGACCATGCGGCCCTTCAGATCCGAAAGCGTGACCGGATCGTCCTCGATCATGGCCACGGGACGTTCCGCGACGGTGGATCGCACCGCCGGGGCCGTCGGGCGGGCCGCCGCCGGAGCGGCCGAGGCTCGGGTGGGGACCCCAGGGGAGTGGTTGGTGGCGCACCCCCCCCAGAGGCTCTGGCCGGCCAGCAGGAGGGATGAAATCACGCAGAGGCGATGCATCGACACAGGGGACCGCGCCGGACGGGGGCTGTCAAGCGGCCGTCCGATCTCCCGGGACTGGCACGGCATGTGCATTGATTGATCCGGACACGGAAATCGGACAGGAGGTCCCCCAGTGAAACAGATCTTGAGCGGGTTGTTGCTCCCGGTGATGGTCGCGATCCTTGCGCTGAGCGCAAAAACAGCCGCAGGAACCACCGTGCAGGACCTCGTGCGGATGAAGGGGCAGGATCGGGTCTTCCTGCAGGGTCTGGGGCTGGTCGTTGGACTGGCCGGGACCGGGGACAGTTCGAAGGAATCGTGGGTCGCCGCGAAGCCGTACGCCATGCTCCTTGAGAATCTCGGGGATCCCGTCTCCAGTCTGGATCAGCTGAAGAAGGCCGATGCGTTCGCCCTCGTCTACGTCTCCATGGAGGTGCCCGCCTACGGGGCCCTGGACGGAGACCGGATCGACGTCCAGGTCGAGACGCTCTTCAATGCCACCAGCCTCGAGGGAGGCCGACTGGTGTTCTCGCCGCTGCGACTCCCCGCTCCGCACGCCGCGAATCCGCCCATCATGGCCTTTGCCCAGGGAGCGATCGTGCTGGAAGGCGACGACAAGACCAGTGGTCGCGTCCGCGAGGGCGGTCAGATGATCCGCGACATCAAGAGCAACCCCGTCTTCAACGGGCGGGTGGAACTGGTGCTCAAGGACCAGTACGCGGGCTATCCGATGGCGGCCCGACTGGCGGACATCGTCAACAGCACCTTCGAGTTCAGCGGTGTGGATCGGCTGGCCGCGGCCGAGAACGCCAAGTCGGTGCACGTACTGGTGCCGACCGCGGATCGGACCGATCCGGCTCCGTTCATCGCGGCCCTGCTGAGTACGCCCGTCGATCCGAGCCTCATCGAAGTCGGAGCCCGCATCGTGATCAACGAACGGACGGGAACGATCCTCGTGACCGAGGATGTGGAGATCGGTCCGGTGGCGGTGTCCCACGACGGATTGACCGTCACCAGCATCGCCCCCGAGTACGAACTGCTGGGGCTCGAGCAGCCGGCGGCACCGTCGCAGACGGCGTGGATCGGTGTCGATGCCCGCAAGAACATCCAGGGCCAGCCCATGCATCTGAACTCGCTGCTCGAGGCGCTGCGTCAGTTCAACGTACCCGTCCGGGATCAGATCGAGATCATCTACGAGTTGAAGCGGAGCGGAGCACTGCACGCGGAGGTCATCAGCGAATGAACGCCGCCGCCCTCCAGTCCCTCCTGTCCGTCGACCGCAGCCCGGTGCAGGGTCTGTCGACTCCGTCGGCGGACATCCCGTCGCCCTCGTCCTTCGGGGCGATGCTCGAACAGGAGTCCACCGTGCGGGATGCGGCCCGGAAGCTGGTGTCGTCCTCGCTGGTGCTTCCGATCCTGGCTTCGATCCGGGACGGCGGCCAGTTCATGCAGGAACCCTTCAAGCCCGGGGTGGTGGAGCGTCGGTTCGGTCCGCTGCTCGATCAGGCCCTGGCCGATGAGATCACGACCTCGTCGCGGTTCACGCTCGTCGATTCGATCGTCGAGCAGTTCACCCGCGAGGCGGCGGCCACCTCCACGCTGGAGGTCTCCGCATGACCGGGCGCCATCCCCACGATCCCTACCGGTCGCTGCTGCGGAATCTGGAATCGCAGGAGCAGGCCCACGCCACGATGCTCCGGGTGATCGAGGAGAGCGAATCGGCGTTGCGCGAGGGGGAGATGGACCGGTTCGTCGAGGCGTGCCGCCGTCAGCAGTCGTGCGCACTGGGGATGCAGCGTCTGGAATCGGAGCGCGAGGCGATCGTGGAGTCCTGTCCGGTCGACGGGTCGGAGCGGACCATCGACGGCATCATCGGTTCGGCCCCGGCCGAACTGGCGGATCGGCTCCGGGACTCGATCGCCCGACT
>CEUK01028764.1_pt1 | contig 39199 bp, 29 predicted proteins | sample 356451 | NCBI WGS metagenome assembly CEUK01 (sample SAMEA2622843, study PRJEB7988) | marine metagenome | isolation source: saline water (ENVO:00002010), including
TTTTTTCTAATCTATTCTCAAAAATAATTGACAAATAAGTTGGCTTGCCATTTTTAAATTTGAAATACTTAGCAATAGGTATACTTAAAAAAGAATGATAAAAATCGGACAACATCGACTTTTTAAATCTAGTATTTAAATGTTCCTTTATATTTTTATGATCTTGCATTTTGTTTATCATTTGATTATATCCATTTTTAAGTAAAGCTTGGAATTCATCATTAAAATTCTTTCAATTTTCGATTATCCTTACAGGTTATCTTGATACAATATTAATAGATAATTCTTTTTGAACAAGTTCCCAAATTTTTTAAAATTAGTTCTAAAAAAAATTTTCGCTAATTTTTTTCCAACAGTTGGCTAAAATAATTTATCAGTATTTGTCAGTTTTAAATCTTTATTTCTAATAATATTTAAAAATTCTCTAGTTTGATCTTCATCTTTAATTAATTCACCAAAAACATCTAAAAGATTAATATTGTGATTAGAAAGAAATTTAGTTTTACCATTTTCTAAAAAATATTTTTATTTATGTTCATAACTTACACATTCAGTAAATCTACTTAATATCTTATTGAATCTGAGCTTGGGTTGCAATTTAAAAAATTTGGTCTATATTTATATATTATTTTATTATTAATTTTGACATAATCATAAATATTTACCGCCATCTGATTTCTTTTTTAAATTATTACTCCTCTAAAGTCATTTTCAGCTAAAATTCTGGCTAAAGTTATTTCGATAATCCAGTTTCTACTATCAAGATTTTTTGTTGACCAAGATTAAACTCTATATAGTATTATCAAAATACAGTAATAACAATAGTTGGATAATTTTTTAGTAATAGCTAGGTATAATGAAAAATTAGATTGACTTATGAAACTTCAGGATTTAAAAAAATATTCTCCAACAATGTTAATAAATTGTTAGATAATAAACATTATAAAATCATAAGTTTAGAAAATGTAGGAAGAGAATCACATACGTGATTACATAATATAGTTATGAATTTAAAAATCTAAATGATATTACTATTTTTCTATAAGGTAATATTTATGATTTAAATTGCATGGCATATTTAAACGCTAATGAATATATTTCAAATAGCGATAAATATGGCTTCTTTTTTAGAAGATATGGATTAATTGGTGATCTTCATTTGAGTTGGAATTTAGGGATAGAAAAAAAATAAAAATTAATAGAACGATGCATTAATAATCAATTATTAAAACCAGACATTAGATTTAGAAATTTTGCAAAAAATTTATTTCCTAAAATAACCTTATTTAGAGTTACATCTTATGGGTGGTTATTTTGTTGCAAAAAAAACTATCTATCAAAATAATCTTATTTTCTATGAAGAATTATTGAATATTTCAAGTAAAAGTAAGAATCCTATTCAAGGACAATATATTAAAAGATTATGATCTTATATGTTTATAATAGATAAGCACTTATATAGATACATTTTTAGATATAATTGAACCAAGAATTAAAAGAAAAATAATATGAAAAATATAGTAAATTTTTAAATAAGAAATTTTTTTAATAGTTAAAAAATTATGAAAAGAAAAATAATTCCTATTATATTATGCGGTGGTTCTGGATCAAGACTTTGGCCTCTATCTAGAAAAAGTTTTCCTAAACAGTTTTTAACATTAAACAACGAAAAGAATTCATTACTTCAAAATACACACCTCAGATTAAATAGTTTAAAAAGTTTATCTAGGCCTATTTTAGTTTGTAATGAAGAACATCGATTTATAGTAGCTGAACAAATGAGAGAAATAAATATTAGTCCTTTCTCAATTCTCCTTGAACCATTAGGTAGGAATACAGCTCCTGCTATTACAATAGCCGCATTAAAAGCCTTAGAGCTAGAAGAAGATTCTGAATCTGTATTATTAGTCCTTCCCGCAGACCATGAAATTAGAGAACAAAATAAATTCTTAGAATTAATAAATTATGGATTTGAATTTGCTAAAAAAGATAAATTAGTTACTTTTGGGATAATTCCTAAATCAGCTCAAACTGGATATGGTTATATAAAAACTAAGAAACCCTTTGAACCTAACAATATAACTGGTGAAGAGATTCTTGAATTCATTGAAAAACCGAATTCAGATAAAGCTAATGAGTATATTAAAGATGGAAGGTTTACATGGAATAGTGGGATTTTTATGTTTAAAGCAAAAACAATACTTGAAGAATTAAATAAATTTGCCCCTGAAATAATTAATTTTTGTAAAGCTTCAATTCTTGAGAGCAAAAAAGATCTTGATTTTCAAAGACTAGATAAAACATTTTTTAGTAAATGTCCTAATATTTCTATTGATGTTTCAGTTATGGAAAAAACTAATAAAGGTATAGTAATACCATTAGATGCGGGATGGAGTGATATAGGAAGTTGGCAGGCTTTATGGGAAATTTCTAATCAAGATAAGGATGGGAATTTCATTAAAGGAAAAGTTATTAGTCATGCATCAAAAGATTGTTATTTTAGCAGCGATAAAAGATTATTAGTAGGGATTGGCCTAGAGAATCTTATTGTGGCAGAAACAAACGATGCAATTCTAATTGCCGAAAAATCGCAAACTCAAAAGGTAAAAGAAATTGTAAATATATTAAAAGAAAATGATTTTTATGAAGGTGAGAGTCATTCAAAAATCTATAGACCTTGGGGTAACTATATTTCCATCGCAGGTGAATCACGATGGCAAGTGAAAATGATTGAAGTAAAACCTAATGGTAAATTATCACTGCAAATGCATCATCATCGATCAGAGCATTGGGTTGTAGTTAAAGGAAGAGCCAAAGTAGAAATTGAACATAAAGTAGAATTCTTAAACGAAAATCAAAGTATTTATATTCCACTAGGTTCTAAACATAGACTATCTAATCCAGGAAAGATTCCTCTAATTATAATTGAAATTCAAAGTGGCTCTTATGTTGGAGAGGATGATATTATTAGATTTGAAGATTTATACGGAAGAATTGATTGATAATAAATAATAATTTAAATATATATAATTCCTAAGAATAAAAATATTTAATGTATTGAGGCTTGATTAGTATATTTCTATTATAAATTACAGAGAAATGTGCCAAATATTTTTATATATATTTACTTTATATTTTTATTGTTCGAATAGATTTTTAGCATAATGAATATCTTGATAATTTTTAAAATACTAAATTAAAATTTTAATTATGTTAGATATTAGTATTTAATAAAAATTACAAAAGAATTTGATTTTGCTTTTGCGGTTATAATTTTACTTAATACAATCAATATTTAAAATAAATTGGGGAGAAAGTAATTTATAAAGAAAAAATGATAGGTTTTTAATAAACTATCTATATTCTTTTCTAAGGAATTAAAAGTAAATAATATAAATTATTGAAGATTTAGAGATCATATTCAATAAATTAATATAAATCAAATATAAAGAATTATTTTTAAAAAATTGAATAGCCATTTGGATTATTTTTTTGCCAATTCCATCCATCTATGCACATATCCGCCAGAGTCCTTTTTGGCTTCCAATTAAGTAAAGAAATTGCTAGCTGATTATTAGCTACAAGTATTGGTACATCACCTTTTCTTCTATCAACAAAGACATAAGGGATTTCACAATTATTTACTTTTTTAAAAGTTATTAAAAGCTCCAGGACACTTATTCCTTTACCTGTTCCAATATTTATATTCCTAAATTGTGGTTTATTTTCAATTAAAAAATTAAGAGCATAAGTATGAGCCTCAGCTAAATCCATAATATGAATATAATCTCTTACACCTGTCCCATCAGGAGTTGGCCAATTACTACCAAATATTTTTAATTTTTTATATTGACCTGAGGCGACCTTGCAAAGATATGGGAATAAATTGTTTGGTTCATCTTTAGGATCTTCCCCTAACAAACCAGAATGATGAGCACCAATAGGATTAAAATACCTTAAATTTATGATCTTCCAATTATTCTTATCACTCTCAAATATATTTTCCAGAATACATTCAACAGAAGCCTTTGTATATCCATAAGGATTTTTTGGCTTTATTTTTGAAATTTCTAGCAAAGGTAATGAAGAACCTTCACCATATATTGTAGCGCTACTACTAAAGACAATTGTTTTACAATTATTTCTCTCCATTACTTTTAAAAGACAAATAGAACCATTGACATTTGCATCCCAATATTTGATTGGGAATGCAACTGATTCTCCAACTGCTTTTAGACCTGCAAAATGAATAACTGCTCCTATAGGTTTGCAATTTTGAGATGAGCTAATAAATACTTCTTCAAGAAACTTTTCATTTCTTATATCGCCTTTAAAAAAGTTAATTCTTTTCTCTGAGACAAAATTTTTCTTGAAAATCCTTTCTAATCTTTCAATTACAAGTGGAGAACTATTAATATTTGAATCTACTATTACTATATTAAAACCAGCCTCTAAAAGACTTAAACAAGTATGACTTCCAATAAAACCAGTGCCACCTGTTACTAATATTGACTCCATTTATCGAGTATTTATTTTAAATTGTAATAATTTTTATACCAATAGACAAATTTTACTGTCCTATTTTCTTTTAATATTTAAAGAGCATATTCAATTCAATTCCTTTATTAATAAATCTGCATATTTTTGATATAGATCTACTTTTTCAATTAGATCAAAAATCTTTAATCCTTTTATTGTAAATTTATTTGGAGCACAATATAAACTCATTTTTTAAATATGTTTTCCAATATAAAGGAGTTTATATTTCCTACATATATTGAGTACTATTTGAAGCATAAATAAATTTACTAACAATATCTTTATTGTAGGTTTAAAGAATATTAAATAATCCTATAGTTTTTTATTTAAACTAATCATAAGGATATTTTATTTATTGAAAAAATCAGATTGATATCCTAATTAATAAATTTATATGGTTTAAACTAAAATAATTATTTCTTTAATCTTTCTTTTACAAATTTAAATCACATTTACAAAAATTTAGACTTTCTCAAGTTTTTCTTTTTAATACTTAAACAAACTATCTTTTTTAAGAGTTTATTTATAATTAATATTTGCTTTAAAGATCAAAATAAAAATATAATGAATACTCTTTACTCCCATTTGAAAATTTTCTCTATAAAAAATGCTTCAACAGTAACTAATATAAAAATTATTAATAATGTAAAATACTAATTATGAAAATACTTATTTTATTAAGAGTAAATAATGAATCCAATTAAAAAAAATGACAAAAATATAAAAAATAAAGTTGCATTAATTACTGGAATAACAGGACAAGATGGAAGCTACTTAGCTGAATTCCTTTTAAATAAAGGTTATGAAGTGCATGGAATAAAAAGGCGCGCAAGTAGTTTTAACACATCTAGAATTGATCATCTATATATTGATCCTCATGATGAACCTAATTTAAGACTTCACTATGGAGATCTTACTGATAGTTTAAACTTGACTCAAATAATCCAAAAAGTTCAACCCGATGAGATTTATAATCTTGGAGCACAAAGTCATGTGGCGGTTAGCTTTGAAACACCTGAATATACAGCCAATAGTGATGCTCTTGGAACATTAAGAATTTTAGAAGCAGTTAGGAATTTAGACTTAATTAAAAAGACGAAAATTTATCAAGCAAGTACAAGCGAGCTTTTTGGGAAAGTTTTCGAAATACCTCAAAATGAGAAAACACCTTTCTATCCCAGAAGCCCTTATGGAGTTGCAAAATTATACGCTTATTGGATTACCGTTAATTATAGGGAAGCTTATGGTATTCATGCATGTAATGGAATTCTCTTTAATCATGAAAGTCCTCGAAGAGGGGAAACATTTGTATCTAGAAAAATAACTAGAGGTCTAACAAGAATTGACGCCAATTTAGATGAATGTCTTTACTTAGGCAATATTGATGCGAAAAGAGATTGGGGACATGCAAAAGATTATGTTGAAATGCAATGGCTAATGTTACAACAGAAAAAACCTGAAGATTATGTTATTGCTACTGGGAGAACAGAAACAGTGCGTAAATTTATTGAGTTAAGTGCTGAAAAGCTTAATTGGAATAAATCTCAAAATAGTCCTGCAATTATATGGGAGAATAAGGGATTAAAGGAAGTGGGAAGAAGGGCAGATACTAATCAAATAGTGATAAGGATTGACAAGAGATACTACAGACCCGCTGAGGTCGAAATTTTACAAGGTGATCCAAGTTATGCTTACAAAAAGCTAGGTTGGAAACCAAAGATTAATCTTGAGGAATTAGTAAGTGAAATGATTGAATATGATCAACAGATTGCAAAGAGGGAAGTCCTTTTCAATAAAAAAGCCATAAAATCAGACAACATAATTTAAGTTAATTTAAATGAAGAAAAAAATATCTCTAAATGACAGAATATTTATTGCAGGAGCTACAGGAATGGCAGGTAACGCCATCTACAGAAGATTAAAAATACATGGTTATGGATCTAAGAAAAATAATGGCAAATTATTAATTCCAAATAGAAGAGAAGTTAATCTCTCAGATAGTAATGAGGTAATAAATTGGTTTAGAAAAGAAAGACCTTCAGTAGTTATTATAGCAGCTGCCAAAGTTGGAGGGATACTTGCAAATTCAAAATATCCTGCAGATTTTCTCTTAGAGAACCTTAAAATACAAAATAATATTATTGAAAATTCATTCAATTTCGGAGTAAAAAGACTTCTTTTCCTTGGTAGTAGTTGTATTTATCCAAAGTTTTGTTCTCAACCAATACATGAAGAATTTCTTTTAGATGGAAAACTAGAAAGCACTAATGAGCCTTATGCGATAGCAAAGATATCAGGAATTAAATTGTGTCAATCATTGAGAAAGCAATATGAATTTGATGCTATTTCATTAATGCCAACCAATTTATACGGTCAAAGAGATAATTATCAAGACGAAGATAGCCATGTTATGGCGGCCTTAATTAAAAGATTTTACATAGCAAAACTTAAAAAAGAAAAATCAGTGACATGTTGGGGGACAGGTTCTCCTCAAAGAGAATTTATGCATGTAGATGATTTAGCAGAAGCTGTAGTTTTTGCTTTAGAGAAATGGGACCCATCTAAAAATGATGCACCTAAAGATGATATAGGTAATCCGCTTACATATTTAAATGTAGGAACAGGTAACGAAATTTCAATAATGAAATTGTCTGAAAAAATAGCAACAATTCTAAATTATGAGGGTAAGATATTTTGGGATCATACTAAACCGGATGGAACACCAAGAAAATTATTAAATATAGATAAAATTAAACAATTAGGTTGGGAACCAAAAATTAATTTAGATAAAGGTATCGCAGATACAATAGAATCTTTTAAAAAAGAATATTTTAATTGATTAAGTCTTAGAAAGAGATTAAAATCCACCACTAATAGAAAATGAATAATTTGATTATCAGATCAAAATTAAGAATAATTTGTAATTTATTTTCAGAATTATTTTTATTTTTTTCATATTAACCCATTATCCTAAAAAATATAGACCAAAACCTATAAAGTACTTTCTTTTTTTTACTTAATACATTTTTATTATATGTAAGTGGTAAATATCACGAATTAGTTAATTTAAATTTACTAAATATGAAAAAATTTGTTTTAAAAAATATTTTAATAATAGCTTTTTCTTTTTATATCAGTGATATTCTTATCTATTCAAAAAATAATTAAATGAGAATATTAACTGCAACTTGTTTTAATATATTTGATAATAATAGTTATAAATGAAATAATAATAATAATAATAATAGATTTAAGAAAAAAAAGAAAATAGATACTTTATAAAGATAGAATCATTAAAGATTTTTTGGAAAATTTTTATTATCTAGTGATTATAAGCATTCTTCAATATACATTTACGGGACAAACTATGAAGGATTAAATTTTTTAGAAAAGAAGTACAAAAATTAATAAAAGTTTTTATTTATAATAAAAAAAACTTCTAATAATTTGTAATAAATTTTTTTATTTAAGTTTTAAAAATATAAAAAATTATTATCCATAAATGAATTGTCTACAAACTATTTTTATCGAATATCAACTGTATTAATAAATAGAAATCATATAAATAAATTAAATAACAGAGTATTAATTATATAAATTTTAAAATAAAACTTTTTTGGAAAAGATATTTAGCATAATCCTTAAATTATAGAATCCAATAAATATTATTATTTTCAATTCTTAATTATATTAAAGATAAAGGTCTTCTTTTTTATTCGGAAAATTTTTATGGCTTTAAGGGGAAAACCATAAAGATTTATAAAATCAGAACAATTCATAAAAATACTGAACAAGATGGTATTCAATGGAGCACAACTAATGACATAAGAATAGGAAATATCTTAAGGAAAATGAGAAAAGATGAGATCCCCAATTATTATCTGTTCTGAAAGTTGAAATGAGCTTAATAGGACAAGAACCTAAAGAGCTGAAATAGAATTACTTTTAATAAAAACTAGAAAACTTATTTAAAGTTTATGTAAATAGTTTAAAATAAGATATATTAAATACTTCTTTTCAAATTATTATTCAATAAATATTCTTATTGAAATAAATTTGCAATCTAAGTTAAATGATTTTTGGTATTAAAAATGAATAGAAAAATAAAAAAAATATGTTGCATTGGAGCAGGTTATGTTGGTGGTCCAACCATGGCTGTTATTGCTGATAAATGCGAAAATATAATAGTTAATGTAGTAGATATAAATAAAGATAAAATTGCAAAATGGAATGAAAAAAACCTTGATTTACTTCCAATTTACGAACCTGGATTAAAGGAAATAATAGAGAGACGTAGAAATATAAACCTTTTTTTTAGTAACAACGTAAAAGAAAAGATAAAAGAGGCTGAAATTATATTTATTTCCGTAAACACTCCAACGAAATTGAAAGGAATTGGTAAAGGGAAAGCTAGTGATTTAAAGTGGGTAGAAGCTTGCGCGAGACAAGTCGCTGAGTATGCAGAGGGTTATACTATTGTTGTAGAGAAAAGTACATTACCAGTACGCAGTGCCGAACTAATAAGTTCAATATTAGAATCAAAAGAATTTAACCAAAATGAATGTTCTTTTGATGTATTATCAAATCCTGAGTTTCTATCTGAGGGTACTGCAATAAATGATTTAAATAATCCTGACAGGGTTCTAATTGGAGGTGAAAATGAAATAGCAATTCAAACATTAAGTAATATATATGAAAATTGGGTGCCAAAAAATAAAATACTCCATACAAACACATGGAGTAGTGAATTAGCAAAGTTAACTTCAAATGCTTTTCTCGCCCAAAGAATTAGTTCAATAAACTCAATTAGTGCATTATGCGAATCAACAGGAGCTGATATTAGGGAGGTATCAAGAGCGATAGGATCTGACTCAAGGATAGGCTCAAAATTCTTGAACTCTGGGCCTGGCTTTGGAGGAAGTTGCTTCAAAAAAGACATACTAAATCTTGTATATTTATGTGAATATTTTGGATTAGAAGAAGTAGCTACATTTTGGGAAGAAGTAGTTAAGATTAATACATGGCATCAACATAGAATTTCTAAAATAATTATTAAAAAACTTTTTAATTCATTATCAAAGAAGAAAATTGCAATACTAGGTTTTGCATTTAAAGCGAATACAAATGACACCAGAGAATCTGCTGCGATTTTAATTTGTAAAGATTTAATAGAAGAAGGAGCGCATCTATTTATTCATGATCCCAAAGTAGAAGAGAGTCAAATCAAACAGGATTTAATGTTAAATCCCAAAACATATAATTCTAAAAATATTAACGAATTTAATCAAGGAGGCTGGGAAAAAGCCTCTGAAATTTGTGATGCATATAATAATGCGGATGCCTTAGTAATTCTGACTGAATGGGAAGAGTATAAAAAATTAAATTGGAAAGATATTTCCATTAAGATGAGAAAGCCATCTTGGATATTTGATTCAAGATCAATCGTAGATCCGAAAGATATATTAAAAAATAAACTCAATTTATGGCGGATTGGGGATGGATCAATTTAAGATTTTTTATTTATAAATTTTTTAATGTTGTCAAATTATAAAAAATTGGTCTAATTAGGATTTACTAAACTTTATTTTAGAGAAATTATAAATATTTAAAAAGCTTACTTTTAAAAAAAGTTTATTAAATTCCTTAAAATAAATATAGAGTGCATACAAAAACTTCTAAATCTCTAGATGCATTTAAGGTGCATAACCCAATAATTAATCAAAATAAAGTACTACAGGAATTATGGCAGTTACGAATTAAATCTTAAGATTGAAAGCTATAAATCTTATTTCAAGATAAGTTGCCTTAGCCAAGCCAGTTGACTCCCTGCATGGCTTACAATGGACCATTGATTAGAGTCCGCTTGGCTCCATTTAATTTTTACTAAATTACAATTTTTAGATAGTGTAGAATAAATTTTTCTTTAAAAAAAGATATAAAATATCTTAATATTTTAATAAGTAATTAGACTTCTTTTAGAAGGTTTAGTTTTTAAATTTCCCATATTTTGATAAAAAAATATAAGAAAGTGTTTGCATATCACAGCTCTGAAATATTTTATTTACCAAGTACTTTAAATACTTTTATTGTGTAGGAATCAATGTTTTTAATTTTGATGAAAGGATGATCAAATTTTGATTGCTCATGAAAATATTTATTAGTTTTCCAAAAATCACATTTATTGTATAAATAATCATAGTTCTTTTTATTTTCTGGTGCTTTCCTTATACATTCGATCGCATTTGAGAAATTTGGATCTCCCAATGGTTCCTTATTAAATAATTTATATGTATAAATATTTATATTCGAAAAGTTGATGATTGAAGATAAAACAATTAGAGCATAAATAAATAATTTAAAAAGGTTATATTTTTTAATATTTAATGATATTAATGCAATAAAAATAAGTGAAGTGCTAAAAAAAGTTGACTCAACAAAATATCGTGGAGGAGAAATATTTTGAGATCTTAGAAATAAATTGGCTATTGGCAGTACTGAGGTATTCAATGCAATAAATATAAAAGGACTTGATTGACTAATAAAATTTGAAAAAGATTTATTTTGTTTTATTTGAAAGGCTTGAATTCCTAAGAAAAAAATAAATAATGAGAATATAACTAAACTGATCTTTATAAACAATTTACTAGTTCCACATTCTGGGATGTTTGAGATATCAGTATTAAAAAGACAGGTGGGAAATTGCTGACTATAACTATCTAAGCCACCAAGATAGGAAAGAGAATAACTACTCAGAAAAGAATAAAAGCCTTTAATTGAATTGAAAAAATCTTTGAAATTTAATGAAATATTATTTTTAATAAAAAGGTTAGTTAATGTCGAAAAATCTAATAAGTAAATATATAATGTCGTTGAGAAAGTTCCAATAAATCCGAAAATTATAAGTTTTGTGGGATTCAAATATTTTTTCTGGAATCCCAAAAAATTAGAAAATAAAACTAAATAAGTTGTTATCCAAAGAGTTGATCCCCAAGAATAACTAAATTGACCAACTAAACAAAAAATACATAGTAAAATTATTTCTAAATTATTTATATTTGAATCTTTCTTAAAAAGTATTTGGGATAAAAATAAAATACACAATGAGGGAATTGTTTTAAATAACGCAAAAACTGTTGTAAATCTATAGAAGAAATATGGTGGACCGAAAAAACAAAGAAATAATATTAAAGCCAAAACCTTTTGGTATTTTAGGTTTAATTTAAAACTTCTTAAAATAAGCTTTAAATAGATATAGTAGTTTAATATCCAACTTACCAATCCTAAAAGAAGGCTCGTTCTTGGTTCCCAATTATCAGTTAATTTGAGACCAATAATTTCAAATATTGTCGGAAAAAATTTTATGCTGTCATTATGATTGGTGGAAATTAAAAAATTTTTTAAAATTCCTAAATTCCATAAATTACTAGTTTTAAAAATATAAATACTTCTAAGTGGAGTCCAGAAGAAATCACCGCTACTATAATTTGAAAATAAAATTACGGCAAATATAGCTATTGTCAGATAAAAAATGATTAGATTAATACTTTTTGTCATTTGCGTGATATAAGATAAAGATGTAAATATATACTTTAAAAATTTAAGTTAATTAAAACATAAAGTTCAATTAAACTATTGTATGTCTTCGAAAGATAAAAAAAAAGCTTTACTTGTTGGTATAGGAAAGTGGGGAGAAGTTCTTGCAAATATTCTTATAAAAAAGGGTTATCAAGTTAGTTATGTATCTAGAGATAAAAGTCAAAAGTTATCTTTTGAAATGAAATTTAAAACAGATTTTATTAAACATTTTTCTTGTAATGATGAAATAATTTTTGATTTAGTGGTGATAGCTGTTCAACCAAAAGATTTTTATGGTGCTTGGAAAGAATATAAAATTTATTCAAAGAAATTCTTAATAGAAAAGCCAGGTGCTTTAAATAAAAATGAAATTCAAAAGATTTTTTTAGAAGCTTTTAAGGAAGGAAAATCTATATTAATTAATTATGAGTATATTTATACTGCAGAGACTAGATTACTTTTAGAAAAATTAATTGAAGAAAAAAATGATATTGAAGAGATTGTAATTATCTGGGAAAAAAAATTATATAAAAATGGAAATCTTCATTGGAGATTATTGCCACACTTAATAGCTGACTTAATTATCATTTCAAAGGAAAATTTATCTTTTACAAAATCTCAAATAAAGGAAAATTCGATCAAACTAATGGGAATAATAATGAATGCTAAGTTTAGTATTGAATTTAATGATAAGGAAAAAACTTTTTATCAAAATAAAATAAGACTTTCTAATAAAAAAGTTTTTATTAAAGAGAGAAATAAATTATTATTAGGTGATAAGGTGATTTATAATAAACAAATACTTTCTGTAGACAAAATGGTAGATTTATCTCAAGAAGCAACTAAAGAACAAATTGACTTCAATAATAATTTGGCTACAGATGTTTTGAGTGTAATTGAAAAAATAAATGTTTAAGATTGCTGTCGTTGGAGCAGGTGTGTTTGGTTCGACATGCGCACTTAGATTGTCCAATATAGGTCATGAATGTGTATTGTTTGAGAAAAAAGATTCGATATTAAGTTGTGCTTCCAGAGTAAATCAGTATCGATTACACAAAGGTTATCATTATCCCAGAGGTAATGAGACTGTTACTCAACTTAGTAAATCGTCAAGAAGGTTCGAAGAAGAGTTCAGTAGTGCCATAAATTATAAAATGAAAAATATATATGCTCTTGCTGCTGAAAAGTCATTAGTAAATACTAATCAATATATCGACTTCTTAAGATCAAATTCTCTGGATTATCGAATTATTCCTGAGTGTGAATTTCTGAAGTCAGAAATGTTTTCTAGTATTTTTGAAGTAAATGAAGGATTAATAAATTTCTTCTTACTTAAAAATTTACTTACTGAAAGAATTAAAAATAGTAAAAATTTAAGGGTAAAGTTGAAAACAGAATTTAATAATGAATTTGCAGATGAATTTGATTTCATTATTATTTGTACTTATGGATTATCTTCGCAATTGTTGCCAAAAAAGATTAGGAGGGAATATAAATATCAGTTAATAGAAAAACCAGTAGTAATGCCTCCTTTATCATTGAGAAATAAGAGTATAGTGATAATTGATGGACCTTTTATGTGCATTGACCCAATGATTGGTACAGATTTATCTGTATTAGGTAATGTAAAACATGCAGTATATCAAACTAGTTTTGGCTATCAACCAGACCCTATATCATCAGAGTTTAAAATTAATCCTTGGGAAGATATCAAGGATTGCTCTAAATCAAGATTCCATATTTTTATTGAACATGGAGGTAAATATATTAGAGACTTTGAAAAATGCGAATTTAAATTTTCAATGACAGGGTATAGAGTTGTAAATATTAATAGAGAAAAAACCGATGATAGGCCTACATATATTAATAATTTTGGAAAATATTTTGAAGTTTCATCCGGTAAGATAGACACTTGTAGCTGGGCGGCTGATCAGCTGGTTAATTTGATTGAAGATAAGAAATAGTTAATAGCAAAGAATACCTCATTTTTAAAATAATATTTATGATAATAAAATAAATAACCTAAGTTTTCACTATCTTTTTAAAATTAATAGCAGGTATTTATTCCATAACAATATTTTGAACATCTTGTTAATGTAAGAGAAAATGAGTTTATTAGTTTATCCAAAATATATAAATTCTCGTTATTTGAAGCATATTTAGCCTCTAAAACGCCAAAGTCACAATTAAAGTTGACAGGAGAATGAATTAAACATGAGCCATTTCTTACTTTTCCAAAACCTAATTTATAGTCGATTGTAATTCTTATATTATCATTTAAATTTTTAAAATAATCTCTTTTATAAGATACAAATAGTGATGGGATTTGATAATGCAATTTTTGGGGAACTGAAACTGAAAGAGCACAATTATCACAATTTCTCAAATAAAAATTAAATAATTGTTCTTTACGAATCTTATCTAGAGAATTAACGAATTTTTGTCCAATATCCGAACTCTTTATTTTATCTTCTAAAAAAAGTTTTTTAGGATCATCGTAAAATCTTATTCTTAATTTACTTCTATCAGAAATACCTTCTTCTGATTCAAAAAAACTTACAAAATCTAGAGAATCATAATAAATACTATTAATATTTCTTGTAGGATATTCTTTGATAAATTTATTTTCTAACAAGAAATTAGAAATTCTTTTAGAAAAATTTTTTTCAACAATGAATTTTCTCTCGTATCTCATTATCTTTGAGTTTTTACTCCAAAAAGATTTCCGTAGAGCGATTCAGATACTTCCTTAGAAGTTTTTAAACCCTTTATTTTATTTTTACTTAGAAAAACATTTGCATCTTTTGCAATAAAATCTTTATTGAGCAATTGTGGTTTGATTTTATCAATGGTTATAAATGGTGAACCAAATTCTGGTTTCTTTATATATGCAGCTACTGGAAGAGAAACATTTGTGTAATAGTATTCATTAATTTTTAAATTTGATAAATCTTTACTTACCAACCCAATTGCACTATCTTTAGCATTTACTGAATTAACTTCTAGACTGGAACTTTCTCCCAAGCTTATAACTTTATCTTTAATATTTGTAGCTGATAAGGAATCCAAAATACCTTCAGAATATGACAAATCAAGACAATCATTTCCTATCAGATTGCAAGAAATTTTCCCAATTTTTAATTCTGAGAAATCTGAATCTAATGCATCAGATTTTATATCAAAAAATTTAATTGAATTTATATTTATATTACTATTTATAAAATTAATACCATCCTCGGATAGAGAATTTTTTAGTGTAATTTTTTCCCCTTTAATATTACTATTAATAAAATTTATACCTCCATATAAATTTCTTAACTTTAGTTTAGGAAAATCAAGTTTAGATATTTCTAAAGAGCCAAAATCTACTCTTGAATTTTCAATAACCATACTTCCCCCTTCTTCGCCACAAGCTTTAAATACATTTGGACTTTCCAAAGTTCCTTTCATATTTATCCTTGAATTATTTAAATGAAATATAGATCCATTACTTATACAAACATTTGAGCCATTTTCAAAAACTATTTCCGCATCTGAAATATATTTATCTTTTTTTAATTCTAATAATCCCTTTTTAAAAATAATTTTAGTATTTTTTGATTTATCAATTACATTTTTCTCTATCTTATTGAACAACTCAAGATCATCCATGATAGTCAAATTTATATTTTTTTTTGTATAACCTCTATCGATTGAGTATAAAATATTACTTTTTGGACAATTTGAGAATTTTTGAAGTTTAATTTTTTTTGGTGTATTTTTAATTAAAACAAATTCATCGAGAATCTTATTATCACAAAATAAGCTATAAATCTGAGGATATCTTGTAAGGTTATTTTTTACGATAATAGTATTATTTTTTTGACTAAAACTATGCTCAGGATCAACTTTTCTTGAAAAATCAATATCTTTCCTAATGTTAGTTAATCTTTTATTTAATTTATTAAACTGCCCAATGTGCGGAAAAATACCTTCATTCATTATTGCATCTCTTTTAAAACCTTCTCTATAAATAGTTCCTCTTTCAAGCCATAAATCATCCCAATCACTCTTTAAAGAATTTGCAATGTATTCTTCCGAAGTATACTTATCTAATGCATTTAAGTAAGAAACTAAGAATTCTTTATTAGGTTTACTATTCGTGCCAAACATCATTCTGTAAAAATAAATATTTTCACAAGTCCATCTACAATCTATTAATGACTTATTAGTTTGTAAAACATCCACCAATCGATAATTATTAAAAAGTCCAGCTCCATAATGCCCATCAAAAAATATTGGTTCAATTAATCCTGTAGTTGGGTTTAAGAAAAATTTCACGCTTTTTGGAACTGTTCCATGTAACATTTCCAAAGAATCAAGTTTAGCCATATATTTGGCCCACAAATCCACATCAAAATATTTATTAAAAATTGAGGGGTTATTCTTAGAAATTCTTAAAACAGAAAGTGTTTCTGCTGGTAAACCCAATTTAAGATCTCCCCAATTTTTTTTATCAGCCAGATCAAATTTTGCTTTTTCATACACAGTACTAATTGTTTCATCCAGAGAGAAAACAGGACCATATCTCCTTTGATTTGCTTCTATTAATTCTCTACTAACTGTTTCCTCTATATGCCTTACTCCCATATACTCTCCATTAATAAATAAACGAATATAGTAGTGCCTTGGGGTAATAATATTTTCTTTTTTTAAACTTTTAGCCGCCATTGCCTCCAAAGTATAGTTTCTAATTATTGGAGATTGAATCGAAAATTCTTCCATACCTTTAAACTTTTTATCTCCTCTTATATCAACTTTAAAGCTCATTCTTTTAAAATTTATCCTATGCATATTTCTATCTCCCTTTGCTCTTAACTTAATTTTAAAAATATCGTCAGATGAGTTCATTTCTGCCTTGACCCATCCATCCTTTGTACAATCTATTTCTCTTTTTCTATCGCAATCTAACCTTTGCTTATCTCTAAAACTTAAAGATAGATCAATTCTCTCAAGGTTTTCTAAAGTAGTAAAAGATTTAAATAAATTTGAAAAATAATCACCATAATCCTTTATATTATAAGTATCAATTGATAGGGCTAAATATTTCCTTAGTAACGGTAATCTTTGTTTTATATTACCTGTATTATCTAAAGTAAGAAAAATTATACCTAGAGCCTGAAAAATAACAATGGCTAAAGCAGGTTTATAAAGTTTTCTAGTAAAAGATAAAAATTTCTTTTTAATTCTTTTACGGTAATGTTTTTTAACATTATTTCTTTTAAAATCTTCCATATTTAAAAATTATCTTCCTGGCGTTTCGTAGAAAGCGAACTCAGAACCTTCAAAATTATCTCTAATATTTTTCCTAAGTTTTTCTAGATCTTTTATATTTGAAATAGAAGCTCTAAAAGTAATATTTACTTCCCCATTTGAATTTTCAGTTAGGTTTTTTATGTTATAAGTGTCAACCTCTTCATTAAAAATAGAATACAGTAACTCTAAATTAGCTCCCTTTTTTAGGGAAATACTAATACTATCTAAATCATCAACATTTCCTGGATTATTAAATCTTTTACTATATTTAGATAATGAAGCAGTTACTATGCAACCTAAAATAGTGATTAATAAAGCAAATGAAAATTGTGATGCACCTATAGAAATACCAATACATATTGCCAATAGTATGTAGGCTAAATTAAATGGTTCCTTAACAGCAGTTCTAAATCTTACAACTGATAAAGCTCCAACTAAACCAAGCGATAAAGCAAGAGAAGATTTAACAACTGCAATAAGAGAAGCAACACTGATGGTAATAAGTAGTATTGTATTACCAAATGCTCTTCTAGAGCTCATTGAATCTCCATACTTATAGAAGAAATATCTAATTATCAATCCTGCGATAGCACTTAAAATTAAAATTAAAATTCCTTCTCCTAAACTAACAGGTATAGAGCTTGTTGATAAATTAAGTCCCATTCCTCTATTCATTATTTAAAATTTAAAATAAACTCTTAAAATTATACAATTATAAGATGAGTTTTTAAATTAAACTTAATTAGGTTAAAATAGAATAATATTAGTTACATAATTTTTGTGGATGACTTATAATCAGGAATTTTCCGAATCTCAAGAAGTTAATATGCCCATGTTTGAAAATGAGATAGACCTCAAGAAACTTTTTAATACATTAAAACGAAATAGGAGATTAATTGCAAAATTCACATTGCTCGGATTAGTATTTAGTACCTTTTATGCATTAATACTTAAAAGAACATGGCAGGGAGAATTTCAAATAGTTATTGATACTAAAGAGGAGGAGAGATCCTTACCTCTACCGGGTTTAGCTAAATTAGCTGGTTTTAACTCTAATTCGAAATTATTAGAAACTGAGGTTGAAGTATTAAAGAGTCCCTCAGTTCTCATGAGTGTTTTTGATTTTGTTAAAAATAAAAAATTTATAGACGATAATAGAGCGTATAAAAAAATGAGATTTAAAGATTGGAAAAAGAAGAATTTAAAAATCGATCTTCTAAAAGATACTTCTGTATTGAATCTATCTTATAGGGATAAAGATAAAGATCTTATCTTACCTGTTCTAAAACAAATCTCAAATGCTTATCAAGAATATTCAGGTAGAAAGAGACGCAGAGAAATTGAATTAGGGATTAATTTTTATGAGAACCAAATAGAAATATTCAATAATAAAAGTATTAGTTCGTTAAAGGAAGTACAACAGTTTGAAATTGATCAAGATCTAATCTATTTAAAAGAAGATATAGATGGAGCAGACAATTTAGCAAGTTATGTAAATATTGAAGCAATGAGAATAGAAGCCGCTAACAAAATTAGATTAATTGATCAACAGTTAGCACAAATTCAAAATTCAGAGGGTCGAATTGAAGACATAATATATTTATCATTGAAAGTTCCATCACTTAATGATCTGGCAGTGAGATTGAAAACCATCGAAAGTGTGTTAGCCAGTAAACTTCTAAAGTATAAAGAAAACGACAGAAAAATAAAAGATTTGAAAGTAGAAAAAGAATTCATCTCTGGATTACTCGAAAAACAATTAAAAGGTTTTTTGCTAGCTGAAAAAGCTGATAATCAGTCGCAACTAAAAGCAGCAGAGCGACCTGAAGGCGTCCTTATAAAATACAAACAACTTCTTAGTAAAGCATTCAAAGATGAACGAACTCTTAATAAGCTTGAAAATGAGTACCGCGTTCTTCTTCTTAATCAAGCCCGGAGTACTGATCCTTGGGAACTTATTACTACTCCAACAATACTTCCTAATCCAGTTGCTCCTGAAAAGAAGAAAATTGTGCTGTTGGGCATTTTAAGTGGATTATTTTTTGGATGTGCAGCATCATTGATCTCTGAAAAGAGAAAAGGGGTTATTCATTCAATAGATGAATTTGGATCACTAACTAAATGGCCTTTGCTAACAGAACTATACCTAAATGAAAAACAATCCATTAATGAATCTCTTGAGTTATTAAATACAGGAACATTCTCTAATTTTGATGGTTCAATTGGTTTTATTATAATTGGAGAAATAGATGAACCAGAACTAGAACTATTTAATTTATCAATAAAAAAAGTTTTAAAAGATCGTGAATTTGTTATTACAAAAGAATTATTAAAAGTAATAGAATATTCTAACTTTGTTATTGTTACATCTTTGGGTATGACACAAAAAGAGGAATTTATTAAAATAAGTAAAAAACTTCAATTACAAAGAAAATCAGTATTGGGATTAATTGTTTTAAATAATATAAATTAATCTTTATATTATTGAAAATATTTGTTCATTAAAATTAAAATATATTTTTAAATACATTAGAATATAATCTAAAAGTATTTGTTTTCTACAAAGAAATTTGCTAAGAATATCTTTTAGTTTTTACAATGAAAGGAATTAATAATCCAAACAATATCACTGATGGAAGCCAACTCATAAAGCCAGTAAATGCGAACCAACTTACTTCTAATACTATTGTAACTCCAACTGTTACATATAAATACTGAAAATAACCACGAAAGCGCATGATTTCTATTATTCCAAATAAGAAACCAAAAAATGTTGTCAAAGGTATTCCTAAAAAGCCAAAATTAGCCCAAGCTTCTCCAACAGGAGTCACTGGATCACCTGTTGGTGGATAGCCAAGTGCATCTGTAATTTCAACTGCTCCATAAGTTAATGGTTTATTGGGATATATCGATCTTGGGATAAAACGAAGAGCTTGATTAATAATACTTGAACCTTCTAAGAAAGGCGCTTTAGCAGGAAAAGAATCTACAATATTAACTATGCTGTATAGTCCTGCACCTTCAATTACTCGGTCAAATTCTTTCTTAAATCCCTCCTTTTGTGACATTGCATTATCCCACCCTTTAGAGTAAAAAACATTTCTATATGAACCAAAAATAGTCATCAAAATTAAAATTAAAATAAAAATATTAATAAGTTTTCTTTTTTGCCTTTTGATATATTTAAAAAATTTCTCAGGCTGATAATTAGAAACATTTAAACTATATTTCTGAAATGTTAACTGCTGTGATGCAATTAGCATTAATCCATAAATTAATATTGTCCCTCTATAAAAGCTGGTTAAACTTAACAATAGTCCTAAACTTAAAATTAACCAAGCTGATTTGCGCAGTCCAAGTTGATTTCTTTCAGCAAAAATAATTGCACAAAGTCCCATAGATATCTCTCTAGAAACGCCCAGAATTGTTGTTATAAACTCACTAGCTACTGTTTCATTAGAAAAAGCAACACTTCTTCTTTCCTTGACCATCGATAAGAAAAATTCCAGAGGCCCTCCAAGACGATTAATAGTGTCAAATTGTGTAATTAAAAAGGCAGTTACCATGAAAATCAGAAGAAAAATAGTTCTTGAATAATGAAGCCTTACAGAACGAAAACTTGCTTGAGATTTTTTATTAAAAATAGATATTGTTAATACATATCCAACATAAATAAATGCAAATGAAACGACAGCTATTATAGATCCATAAGCAACTTCCTCTCTAGAAAAGATTGGTATATGTGATCCTTTAAGGGGCATCTCTCCTGTTAAAAGCATAGAAAGAGCTGGAATAAAAATATCAACAAGTACGAATAGATAATAAAGAGTAAAAATGTTTGTGATCCCAAAACCTTTTTGAAAATTCATAAAGGTTCTAATTCCTCCAAGAACTATTGCAGTTATAAGCAAAGATAGAGCTAATGGAATAGAAATCACGAGATAAAGCTAAAAATAGACTAAATGAATAATTTTCATTAAAATATTCTATAGAAAAGTTACTTTTTATTTTGCTAATATTAAATAAGATAAATCTATTACTTTTTAAAAGTTAACTTAATTCAATTAAAATTTCAAAGAAAAATTTTATTATTTAATTAATGAGAGTAGCGATAGTTACAAATTTCTTGTCGACCAATGGCGGTGGTTTATCTTCTGTGACCAAAGGACAATTAGAAGGTTTTCTCGATATCAATATTAATGCGCATGTCTTTGGGGTCATTGATGAACTCTGGCCTACTCAAAAATGCAATTGGCCAAAAGGATACACCACAACTTTTTCAAATTCACCTTTAAGTCTCTTCAAAATGGCTAAAGAAATTACCAGTTGGAGACCAGATGTAATTCATATCAATGGACTTTGGTCATTTCATATATTGGCTTCATACATTGCCGCAAAGATTCTTCAAATCCCTTATTTTATTGCCCCTCATGGAAGTCTAAATATACAAGCACTATCTTATTCGAAAACTAAAAAGTCTATAGCTAACTTTTTTTATCATGAAAGATGTCTAAAAAGTGCTTCAGCTTTGTTTGCCTCTCATTCTAATGAGCATGAAGACTTTATAACTTATGGAATAACAAATCCAATAAAAATAATTGGGAATGGAATTGACACATCACTTATAAAAGAAAAAAAACCTTATCCAAAGGATTCACGTAGATTTATTTTATCTTTAGGACGTCTTCACAAAATCAAGGGATTAGACCTTTTGATAAAGGCATGGAGCAAGGTAGAGGCAGATTTCCCAAACTGGGATTTAATTATTGCTGGTCCTGATAGCTACGGCTACTATAACAATGAGCTTAAAAAACTAGTAGAGGAACTAAATATAAATCAAATAAAATTTATAGGACCAGTGTACTCTGATAAAAAATTTAAAATATATCAAGATGCTAGTATATTTGTTCTAACTTCTCTCTCTGAAGGTTTTGCTTTAACTATTCTTGAATCCTTAATATCTAGTACACCTGTTATTGCAACACAAACAACGCCATGGGAGGCAATTAATGAAATTGGTTGTGGATGGTGGATTCCAATTGACGAACTTGAAACAACTCTTAGAACAGCCATGAGCACTTCTCCAAAAACCTTACTTGAGAAAGGACAAAAAGGAAACAAATGGGCAAAGGAAAATTTTCTATGGCCAAAAATTGCAGAACAGTTAATTAAAACTTATAAAGATATAGAAAAAAAAAAGTAATTGTGATGTGTTTTCAAGGATTACCGATACAACAAAAATTTATAATATCCTAACTATAGTTATTTAAAAGATTAAATAAGTTAAAAAATTATTTTTACGCATAAAATAAATATCAGAAGATATGTTTTACGATTATTCTCTAATTATTATCTAATAATTCATAAAAGCCTTCAATAAGTTCTAAATAAGAAGTTTAAATTAATTGACTAATGATATTTTCATTAATATAAGTAAGAAGTCCCTTATTTTATTTTTTAATAGAAATCATTACCTAATGTATAGTGAGATAGATTTAATTTAAATAAATTAATTTCCAATGAGTAGTTGTACTAAGGTAAGCGTTGTAATGTCCGTCTTTAACGATGAGAATTGGTTGAAATATTCAATTGAAAGTATTTTAAATCAAACCTTCAAATATTTTGAATTTATAATTGTAGATGATGGAAGTACTGATTCTTCAATAGATATAATTAATTACTACCAATCAATTGATAAAAGAATAAAAATTATTCGAAAAAAAAATACAGGTTTATACGACTCCTTAAATGTAGGTATAAAATCAGCAGAAAGCGAATGGATTGCAAGAATTGATTCTGACGATATCTCAGAATCTACAAGATTAGAAAAACAATATCATTTAGCTTTAAATATTGGTAAGAAATTTATAATTGGGACTAATTTGAAGATGATCGACCCAAGTGGACGTATTATTTCAGAGTATAAATACCCTAAAACTCATAAAAGATTAAAGAATAATTTGATAACTCTTAACAAATTTTTTTGTACTTCATCTGCTTTTTTTAATTTTTCAATTTTTGAAAAACTAGGCGGATTTAGATTACATTACAAAGTATCTGGCGATTACGACTTTTGGTTGAGAGCCTTAACTAAGGGATATCAATTTAGATGTTTACAAGAACCTCTTGTCTTTTATCGCAAGCGTGAGAATTCACTTTCATCTTCAAATAGAGGATACAATCGTATTGTCAATACTACTTGTGCTCTAACATGTTTTCTTTTAAGGAAGAATAATATTTTTGATCCTGCTGATATTTATAACGTAAATGAATATGAAACAAACTTTAGAGAAATGGTGATTTCTGAATTAAAAAAGAGCTCAATCATAAATGAAAAAAATTCTTCTTTAAGAGATTTTTTCTACCCTTTAAAATCTAATCCAATTTACAAACCATTGACATTTTTGTATAAATACCTAAATAAGCTATTTTCTTTAATTAATAATTATAAAATAGTAAGGATTGCTAATAATATTGCTAAAAAATATGATTACAAGTAAGTTATTTTTAAAATTTGTTTAATATTCTCTCGACTATGAGAAATACAAAATTTTTGATACGTGTTGGATTGTAGGATCAGCTTCTACTACTAAAAATGTACTTTTTAAAAAAATATTAGCTAGTAAAATAAATTCAAGTCTAAAGATAGAAAGAAAGCAATTATTTTATGTCCCCCTTTTCTCCTGCATGAAAACTGGCCCAATTCCAGATTTTTTTACAAAGTGCTGCTAATGGATCAAAATTGTTTTTTCGATAAGAAAGCTATCATAGAAATTTTTAAAAACTAGGATAAGGGTTTTTCTAATTCAGAAAGAATATATAGTCTTAAAATGTTTGAATTATGGAGATGAAAATATACCTAAGTAAAATATAATCACTACTTTTTAAAACTCTAATTTTTTAATCATTTACCAGTACTTGAAATACTATATACAAGAAACTAATGCATCAAGAAATTGTATGATCTTATTTGGTCTAGAGATATTTAATAGAGATAAAGAATTGGCATATATTTTTTATAAAAAATCTGATTTCTTACAAAAAAATTTATTTTTGCAGCCCAGGGCAGAATATTTGATCCAATGATAGAAGACGATTCGGGTTTATTAGATATGCTTGAATAGTCTGATAAAATTTCTAGATATTATCAATCTAAGTTGCTTTTAATTCTTGCTTACATATAATTTGATTCGTAACTAGAACTAATAGTAAGTACGCTAAAGATGAGAATATTTGTGCATAAGCTATACCATTGATTCCATATTTTTCAATGCTATAAAAACCAATGATCAACAGTACTAAAAATTGTACTATTCTAGTCCACAGGTATGGCCAAGTTCTTAAACCGATAAAACCTTTCATTGTAAATGCTTGGCCGATTTTTTCAAGACTCATGGAAATAGTCAATAAAGGTAAAATCTTAACCGCTGAAAGATAAGTTTCAGATGTTAAAAGTAAAACTATTTGTTTTCCAAATAATAATTTAAATAGAACTAGAGAAGTTATTATGAGTAATAATATTTTTATATAGTTTTTATAGCTTTCCATGCCTTCTTTTGATTTATTCCTGTCATTACCAACGCGCTGATATATTACAGGTGTCATTACATTTGAAATTGAACTAAAAACAAAGCTGGTAGTTCCATTTGCTATTGCAAACATCACACTATAAAGTCCAACTTCTTGTAATCCTAAATATTCATTAATTATCCATCGATCCGTTTGAAGAATCGTAGCTACTACAATCCCAGCTATAAAAAAATAAGATGAAAATTTAAAAAACTTATTTAGATAGTTTGTTTTTTCATTCCTATGATTTTTATCTAAATGATTCTTATTAAGACTAGATTTAAATTCATTTTTAACCAAATTACTAACATAGAAGAGAGTAAATATATTTACAAATAGAAATGTATATAAAATCACATCTGCCCTAAAACCAAATATAAAGATTGCACTTATAGCTATTAATGGTTTAAGGAGATACGTAAGTATATCAAATAACAAAACCTTACTTCTTCGTCTCTCTGCGATTAATATTGACTGCCCCCAAAAGGACATACCACTTGTAGCCCCAAGAAGAAAACCTAATAAATAAATAGTTTTAAATTGGTTAGTAATATCAAAAATATTTGTTATGGTATTTAATATAAAAATTGTAAGGACAATAAATAAAAATGAACTTCGAATCAATAAATTCAGAGCATTAAAATAACTTTTTATTTCTAATCTTGATTGAGCTATTGGTAAATATCTACGCAGGGCATTTGCAATGGGGTTAAAAATAAATTGAGAGCCAATAATAGCTGCTTGAGCAAGAGCGAATAGACTATATTCGCTTATAGGTAAAAGATTAGTGAATACCTTCAAACTAAGAATTGTGCCAAACATTACAACTATTTGAGATAGACCAACAATTGTAGCTTCAGTTTTATTTAATCTCTTAATCAAAGAATTAGTCCTATTTCCTCAAAAGTCCTTCTCCAAACTTTCTCCCAAGAATAATTAGATATCATTCTTTTTTGAGCTCTAAAGCCTATTTCTTGAGTCTCTTTTGGATTTGCAATAGCTTTACGTAAAACTTCAATAAGCTCTTCCAAGCTACTGTAACAATATAGGTGCGTTCCTTCATCGAAATATCTAAGAAGATCATGGTCTCGATGAGTTACATAACATCCACCCGACATCATCGAATCAAAATCTCTAAGTTTTAGAGTAGTAACATCTCGCATATGTGATACCACTCCACTTCCAAGAATAATCTTAGACCTTGCATTTATTTTTGCTGCCTCAGTAGGACTTAAAAAACCATTTGGCCATCCTTTCCCAAATACTAAAATATCTAAACCAGCTTTTTGTACAGCCTTTATCATTTGAGCACGAAAACCATAACAATTTCCAATAAAAGAGATTGGGATATCTCGCTCGATCTTTTCCTCAGGAATTATTTTTGGATCCGCTGCTAACGACATTGACAAAGCATTTGCTCCTTCTTTGTGATACCAATCAACTCGATTACTATAAGTAGTAAGAGTAATATCAACTGAATTTGCTAATTCAATAGCCCCAGTACGTAAACCATCACTTCTAGGCAGCCATAATTCCGGCAAAGAATCATCCATAGAAATATTTATGATTTTTATTCCTAGATTACGAAATTTTTGTAATAGGAACGGGTCAATTTTAAGACCCATCATTTGGCCAATTATTAAATCAGGAAGATGATCTAAAGAATTTATTTGCTCCTCTAATCGGCAATTATTGCGCTCTCTTACCTCGGGATCAAAATCATTTAAAGGAGCTTCAAGACCATAACTACCATCTGATTTTGTAAAATAATAAACTTTTTCAAATATACTTTCAAGTCCCTGAATTAGTCCTGATTTATCTTGATATTCTGCTGTACCAACATAAAAAACTTTATTAATAGATTTCTTAGACCAATTGGTTAATTTGTTTGAGTTATTATTTAATTTAGGATTTTTAAGCGAATCATAGTATTTCGAGATTTTCTTTGTTTTTTGCCTAAAAGATATTCGCTTAATATGTGCGTTAATCGCATATAGAAATCGCCAAGATTTAAGCCTTGATTTTAAGATCGTGGAAGAGATTGGATTCCATCCCATGAATTAGAAAGTCGCGATATGCCAAAAACTTAGCATACAACTCTTCCAGATGTATTGCAAATGCAAATGGCCAAGATTTGAGCCTTGATTTAAGATCGTGGAAGAGATCGTATTCCATCCCACGAATTAGAAAGTCGCGATGTCCCAATAATAAGATTAACTACTCTTTCAGATGTATTATTGATACAATAATCTTCAGGAATTGGATTTGAGAAGCCTCCAACTTCGTTTGTATAAAATTGGTTTGTAATTGCTTCTATTGCATTAATCATTGTATACCGATTAATACCAGTCTGAATTAAACATCCAACGTCTAAAGCTTCTGGACGCTCAATAGCATCTCTAGGAGTAATTGCAGGAAAACCAAGTATTGAAGATTCTTCAGCGATTGTTCCGCTATCTGAAATAGCACAAAAAGAGTTTAGCTGTAAAGAATTGTACTCATGGAATCCAAAGGGATCCATTAATTTTATGGATGAATCAATAGGAATTTTGAAATTTTCTAGACGCTTTGCTGTTCGCGGATGAGTAGAAAGAATTAAAGGCATATTAAATTTTTCAGAAATCAAAGAAAACCCCTCAATCAATTCTCTTAATCTCTCTGGTTGATCAACATTCTCTTCACGATGAATGGAAGCTATTAAGTATTTTCGGCGCTGGAGTTTCAAACGTTCAAGAATATTAGAGTCTTTAATTTGTTGTCGATAATGTTCTAGAACTTCTCTCATTGGACTCCCTGTCAAGATAATCCTTCGATGCTCTAAACCTTCTGATAGCAAATGTTTTCGTGCATGCTCTGTATAAACAAGATTGAAGTCTGAGATATGATCAACCAAGCGTCTATTAGTCTCCTCTGGGACGTTAAGGTCAAAAGATCTATTACCAGCTTCCATATGATAAACAGGAATGTGCAATCTTCTAGCCATAATGGAAGCAAACGCTGAGTTTGTGTCACCCAAAATCAAAACTGAATCTGGTTTCTCAGACATTAAAACTTCTTCAGTCTTTGATAAAATGTTGCCTAGAGTCTTTCCGAGGCTTCCACCATTTACTGATAAGAAATAGTCAGGCTTCCTAACTCCGAGGTCATTAAAAAATATCTCGTTAAGGTTGTAGTCATAATTCTGACCAGTATGAACAATTATATGTTCAACAAGATTATCGAGACGAGACATGACTCTTGATAAACGTATTATTTCAGGGCGAGTGCCCAAGATAGTCATTACTTTTAATTTCAAAATTAAATCAAAACAGGATCTGCATAAGTGTCTGGTACTTCTGGATCAAAGATATCACTACTCCAAAATAGAGTAGTCAACTCTCCATCACCAATATTTTCTATTGAATGAGTGTGAAGAGTTGGAATGTCTAAACATGCAGGAGAATCTCCAGACACTTTAAATTTAAAAACTTTATCATCAAGAACACGTCTAATTCTAATTATTGCATTTCCTTTAATGACTAGGAAACGCTCAACTTTTTTCAGATGAAAGTGATTACCCCTTGTAATTCCAGGGTGAGTACTTGATACAAAAGATTGCCCACCACCTCCCCCTTTTGCTGCCTCAAAAAGTTGACCTCTTGAATCTTTATTAAGTTTAATTTTTAAAGGCCATTTTGATGGAAAACTTGCATTTCGATAAGCATTAAAGAGTTTCAACTGAAAAGGTTCTTTTAAGTCTGGGAATATATTATTTTTATATCCAAAATGTAAGCTTTCTAGTTTTTTTGCCAATTCTGTTATTGACATATTTCGACCATTACATGTCATATTTCCCTGGTAATTATTTAGACCAGCTTTGCATGCAGCTTCGGCTGCATCACCAGCATGAAAAAGAGAAACATATCCTTCTGGATTAACAGTTAATTTTTCATTTTTCCATATTTGATCAATCAAAGTTGCAGTAACATTGTTGTAATAAGGACGAGCACATTCTCCAAAGATATGAGGCAAAATCAAGTTTGTATAATTAAAAGCTACATTTCCCAGTACTTGATTAGCAGATTCTTTTGATAATCCATACTCACTTTTTCCAAGTGAATGAGTTGAATTTGCATATACTATATGAGCTTTTGATTTTTTCTCTTTATATGCAAAAGCAAGTTTTTGCGCAATATTTATATTTCCACTAATTTCATCTTTATTATTCGCCTTATTTACACCTGCAAAATGTAAAATAATATCTGCATTCTCAACTGCTGCATGCAAGCAATCTGAATTCTGAAATTTATTTCGGTCAAGTAAAATAATTTTATAAATATATTTTCTTTCTTTAAACCAAGATGCACAGTTCTCAGCATGAAGCCTCACTGCAGAATGCCATCCAAGTAATCCATTTGCCCCTGTGATAACGATACTTTTCATTTATTATAAGCATCCGTCAATTTCCACATCTTAAGCTCAGCTTTAATTTCATCTAAACTTAAAAGTAAATCTTTAATCTCTTCAATTGAGAGTAAATCTACATTATGAGAAGTGTAATCCTTATAGCTTGTAATATTTTCTGTTCCTTGCGTAAAATAAGGTTGATAATTTAACTCTCTTGTATCCATACTTATTCTCAAATATTGTCCATGATCAACTGAATTAGATAGTTCTTGCGCAGTAGCAAGTGTCTCAAAAAGTTTCTCTGAATGACGCCACCCTATTACTTGTACAGGATGGTTTGGAACATCAAATAATTCTGTTATTGCAACACATAAATTTTTAATAGTTGAAGAAGGAGCCTTGTTAATAAAAATATCTCCCTGCTCTGCATTTTCAAAAGCATAATTCACTAATGCAACTGAATCTCTTAAAGGCATTAAAAATCTCGTCATCTTTGGTTCAGTAATAGTTAAGGGCTTCCCTTCCTTGATTTGTCTAATAAATAAAGGTATTACAGATCCTCTAGAGTACATGACATTTCCGTATCGAACACAAGAAAGATTCGAACGAGCATCCAAACCAATCTCACGACCAGCTGATTGGACAAGCTTTTCCATAAGAGCTTTAGAAAGACCCATAGCATTAATGGGAGAAACAGCTTTGTCGGTTGAGAGAAAGACCATACTCTTAACACCCTCTTCAAGTCCTACACGAATAACGTTCTCTGAACCTAAAATATTTGTGCGAACTGCTTCTAATGGGAAAAACTCACAAGAAGGAACTTGCTTTAACGCAGCAGCATGAAACACTTTTTCAACTCCTTTCATGGCATTTTGCAAGCTATTTCGATCGCGGATATCGCCAATGACATACTTAACTCTGTCATTGAGTATTTGATTACGCATATCATCCTGCTTTGCCTCATCTCTACTAAAAATACGTATCTCAGAATCCGTAAAAGACAGAAGATGCTTTAGCATTGTTTGCCCGAAGGAGCCTGTACCTCCAGTAATTAAAATAGTCATTCAAAATATCTTGCGATTTTAATTAAAAAAATCCATATTTTTCATAATATTATTACATAAACAATTTAGATGTCTATATTTTGTTTACCTCATGAATGCTATTAATAATTATTTACAACTATTTAAAATGTAAATAATTTTACTAATTTCAAAAAAGGTAATAAATTTACTTTTTGATTTGATAGAAAAATATTTCGCTACTTCTATTACATATAAAACTAGTTCTTAAAAAATAAATTCTAAAGAATTAAGTAATCTATCAAACTATTTTTATACATTAGTCAATTTCTTAAATTTACTATTTTTAGAAGAATATTTTCTAGTTTGCGAGCAACAAATTCTTCTGCATAGTTATTTTTAAAATAATTTAAACTAGCTTTTTCATATAAGGTTCTTTTATCAATAAAATCATTGATCATTTTTTTTATAATTTCAACAAGACTTTCAGGATCTTCTGCTGGTGAAGCATAACCTGAACCCGATTCTTCAATAATACGAGCGGTTTCACCATCAATTGAACCCAATACTGGTTTCCCTGAAGCAAAGTACCCTTGCAATTTACATGGAACAGTCATAGAGAATATTTTATTTTTTTTAAGCATTACTAACATTGCGTCAGCATGGGCAAAGTAAAATGACATTTCTTCTTGGGGATGACTTCCAATAAAGTGAAACAAATGTTCTAACTCAAGTCTAGAAACTTCAAACTTTAATCGCTTTAAATCACTACCATTGCCTGCAATTATCCAATGAACCTCAATACCTATCTTTGATAGTTTTAATGCTGCTTTTAAAACAGTATCAAAACCCTGAGCTTTGCCGATATTACCTGCAAACATGATTTTAAACCCAGTAAGGGGGAATAGATGTGCATATTTAAATTCTTTTTTAGGATTGATAGGTCGATAATCACTACTTACCGTATTAGGTAATATATCTATTAGTTCACTAGCTATACCAAATCGCTCAATCATATTTATCATTGCAGCATTTTGAACTAAAAGAAAATCTGCTTTTTTATATAGAATCGAACTTGATGAAGTTAAGAATTTGCAAATTAGCTTATTTCTTATATTCAAAGTGGAAATTACACTCTCAGGCCAAATATCTTGAACCCAATAGACTAAAGGTACAGAAAAACGCTTTTTCAAAGCAATTGCCGCCAAGGCCATATAAATTGGTGAAAATTGCGTTAAAAAAATAATATCTGGTCTTTTAAAAGAGCCTGTTAGAGCTTTAATAGAAGCAAAAATAGCAAACACAAGATAATTTATGGCCAATGAAATATTGTTTTCACCACGTGGAAAAGTCAGAACTCTATGAACCACAGCATCAAAAATAGTTTCCTTTCTAGGTAAACCATTTTTATATCCAACATAAAATTTCCCATTAGGATAGTTAGGCAATGAAGTTAGAACCTCAACAGAATGACCTTTAGAAATTAAGGCATTAACAAGAAAAGTATTTGCGAAGAAAGGTTCAGGATGAAAATACTGTGTAACGAGTAAGATGTTAAGTTTTTCCTTTATCATTTTTATGTAAAAACAAACAATTTGTTTTAATTAAAATATGTTCTATATAATAAAATCAAAATATTGCATTTTTCTATCTATGAATTTTGCATCGTATTGTATTGATAGATTATCTAAGTATGCTGAAGCAGTATCTGACAATAGGAATAATCTCAGCAATATTCTCTTGGAGTATTTTATTAATTTTGGAGACTAGGTTAAAGCGTATATTGCTTGATATTCCAAACAATAGAAGTTCTCATTCCACGCCTAAAGCAACTAGTGGTGGCATATCATTTGTATTAGTAGCAGTTGTAGTAAGTATTTTTTCAATCAACGATGTTTCCAGGGATATCCATAGTTTAATACCAATTATTTGTTTGCCTTTGGCTTTTATTGGTTTAGTAGATGATCTCATAGAAATAAAACCATTTTATAGGTATAGCATTCAGTTAATCACTTCAATATATTTAGTCGTTGCTTCTCTAAATAACTATTTAGATTTTTATAATTTTAGAGATATTTGTTTAACTATCCTAATAATAATATCCTCCACAGCAGTAATAAATTTTACAAACTTCATGGATGGAGTTGATGGCTTAATTGCAGGAACAATGCTACCAATTTTAATCACTTCTGCTTACATGCTCAATTCACCAAATTCTATATGGGCACTTATCGGAGGGCTCATAGGATTTATTCCTTGGAATTGGAATCCGTCTAAGTTTTTCATGGGAGATATCGGTAGCACTTTTCTTGGTGCTTTATTTATCGGTATTCTTCTTCAAGGGGAAAACTTGCTTCAATCAATTTGTTTATTATTAATCGCGACACCAATATTAGCTGATGCATGTTCCTGCGTTTTAAGACGTTTTTTCTCTGGAAGAAATATTTTCAAACCTCATCGATCACACCTTTATCAAAGACTACAACAATCAGGTTTTAGTCATGCAAAAGTATCATCAATATATATATTAGGTACAATTATATTATCAATAACCTATTGCCTAGGTGGCCCAAATTATTTAATCCTAATGGTTGTTTCTGAAATAGCGTTAGGGTACTGGTTAGACCAAAATATAGCTGTTAAGTTTTTGAAAACTTCTTAAATAAAAGAGGATAATTGTCTAGATAAAGATATCAGAATTGTTACTTCAGTTCTTAGACTAGGCAACAAATTATATGAACAACTTATATACATGCGAAGCTATAAAAACCGAGCAAATGAAAAATTTATTGCTCCAGATTAGTTAGATTCAAAAATAAATTTCATGATAGCTGTACTTCAGAATCAAAACAAAGTATAATCTTATAAATTTTTAATGATCTAGTACTAGAGTGGAAAAAAATAATATTAAAAATATAGATAATTGCTTTAATCTATACTCATCATTAAAATATATAAAATAAGCAATATCAAAATTTTGAAAAATAGTAAAGCTAATCAAATTAAAAAACTCCTTTCAATAAACTTTAGCGGGTTTATTTTCTTATCTAGTTTTTTAGGGGCACAAGCGCAACAAATTTTTGAAGATAGAAAAATTGCATTCGACTCCTCATACCTCCAATCAAAAGATGAACTAAAAGACTATATTTTAGACACTGGAGACATTTTAAATATTGAATTTATAAATTTGCCTGAGCTTTCTGGTTTATTTTCTATTGATGAACAAGGTGAAATATATTTTGAACGATTAAAATATACTTATGTAAGGGGCTTAACTATTAAAGAACTTACTAAATTTCTAGAAGAACGTTATGAAGAATTCCTTCTAAACCCAGAGATATATATAAGAATTAATACATTCAAACCCATAAGAATTTCTATAAATGGTGAATTAAGATTTCCTGGGAAAATAACATTTCCTGCTTTTACTACAGATTATCTAAAGATTGAAGAAGAGAGCTTGCGCGAAACTAGATTAATAGATAATCAGACAAGCTTTGATAACTTAGAAGCTCCAGTATCATCTCAAAATGAAAACACAACTATTTCTTATTTAGAAGGCTCTACTAATTTTATTAAGGGTCCAAATACTTATGTAACGACTCTTTCAAATGCAATTCAACAAGCAGGTGGTTTAACTACATATAGTGATCTTTCTAAAATAGAGATAATCAGAGACGTGCCTATTGGTAAAGGAGGTGGAAAAAAAAGAGCCATAATTAATTTTCTACCTTATATAAATGAAAGAGATATATCAACTGATATTCGCCTATTTGATGGAGATAGTATTTTTATCCCTACCCTTCAAGAAAAAGATAAAAGTATTCTTCATAAATCAATACTTTCTGGCCTATCTCCAAAATTCATAGATGTAAAAGTTTCTGGTCAAATAGAAAATCCTGGGATCGTCAGTATTCCTCTTGAAGGAGCTCTTTCAGATGCAATGAACCTGACAGGTCCAAAGAAGCCACTTTCTGGTAAAATCTTTTTAATTAGATACAAAAAAGACGGAAGTTTAATTAGAAAATCTATTAAATATTCTGCCAATGCTAGCCCTGGATCGGAAGGAAATCCTTATTTAATTTCAGGTGATTTAATAACTGTTAAAAATAGTTTCTATGGCAGAACCAGTGGAGTAATTAAAGCAGTAACAGATCCTTTTGTAGGGATCTATGCCGCTACAGAACTTTATCAAAATATAACGGATAAATGATAAGAAACTATAAAAGATTTTTTGCCTAAATCGTTTTTAAAGACCAACTTTTGATTAATTGTTTTATTTGAATTTTTTACCAAGTTCTATAAATAGTTCTTCCAATTAGTTCTCTTAAAGCATTAGAACTTCTATTCAGACTGTGAGAATTAGGTATCCATTTGTAAGGGCTTTTCCATTGAGTATTCTTGGAAACTTTGAAATCAACGGGGAATGGATAAACACGAAAGCCCTGATTCTCAAATAACTTTTTTGCTCTTTTCATATGAAAAGCACTTGTCACAAGAAGAATTTTGAATGAAGAATTTATTTGATTTAATTTATTTCTTACTTCTATAGCTTCTTGGGAAGTATTAACTACTTTATTTGTGACAAATATAGCATCAGAAGGAACTCCAAGGCTAATAGCATGCTCTTTGTATAAAATTCCTTCATCATTAGATTCCTTTTTATAAGGAGTCGTTCCTCCTGTGAAAACTAATCTTGGAGCTTTGTTCTTTTGATATAAACTTATTCCTGCAAAGTATCTATCTGGGTCTTTCCATTCAAAAATATTAGCTTTTCCAGGCACTTGAGTTCTCCCTCCATTACTTAATACAACTATTGCATCTGCAGATGGCGCATCATTTTCATCTATTCTTTGCCATGGATATTCCACAATTTTCCATAGTAAATCAGCAATAAAGCCAATACTAAATAACCAGAGGAATAAAACAACCCTAAGAATATTTCTCTTGGTTATTTTATTTAAATTTAAAAGTAGAAAAAACAAACTAAATCCCAGAGGGAGTATAAATAACGGTAATAGCTTGCTTAGGAGGTACGTTTAAAAAAAAATAGTTATTAATATTCTAAAACCAATAAGCCATAAATCGAAAATTCATTAATTTTTGTACTAAATATATTTAGAAAAGATTTTAGACCTTTCAGAAAGAATCTAAAGCAACTCTCTCTGTCTTGATTTTTGGGAATCTAGTAAAGCAAAAGAGACTGACTACCTACCCCCTAGCTAGCATACAGAGAAATAATCGAGCAATAACTTGGCTTTGAAAATGTTTATTCCTATAGCTCTTATAGTTGGCAATATTCACAATAGCTTAAAGAGTATTTTTTTAACTTCTATTAAAAAAGTATTTGTCCTTCATTTAAAGTAAATTTGTAATCAATTCTATATATATTCCCTGAGATAATGTAATATAGTATCCTTAGAATTAATTTATAAGTTGTCAATAATAGTAACTGGTTCAGCTGGTTTTATTGGTTCGGCACTAGTGAAAAGATTGCTTAAAAATGGAGAGCGGATTATTGGGATAGATAATCATAATGAATACTATGATACTAAATTAAAAGAGGATAGATTAAAAGAGTTTATTAACAACAAAAACTATGACCATTTTAGGATAGATTTGTGCGATAAAGATGGGATTTCCTCGATTTTTAGTAAATTTAAGCCTGATAGGGTTGTTAATTTAGCGGCACAGGCTGGTGTAAGGTATTCTATAGAGAATCCAATGGTTTATATCAATAGCAATATTGTTGGTTTTGGTAACATACTTGAAAATTGCAAAATACATAATATAAGTCATTTGCTTTACGCAAGCAGTTCTAGTGTTTATGGTGCAAATACAACTATGCCATTTTCAGTGCATGATAATGTTGACCATCCATTAAGTCTTTACGCTGCCAGTAAAAAGTCCAATGAACTAATGGCTCATACCTATAGCCATTTGCATAAATTACCAACTACCGGATTAAGGTTTTTTACAGTTTACGGTCCATGGGGAAGACCTGATATGGCTCTTTTTAAATTTACTAAAGCGATCTTAAATGATGAACCTATAAATGTTTTTAATTTTGGAAATCATCAAAGAGATTTTACCTATATCGATGATATTGTTTATGGAATAATAAAAATCCTTGATAAACCTGCTTCGCTTAATAAGAATTGGAATAGTGAGAAACCGGATCCAGGATCAAGTATTGCTCCATGGAGGATTTACAATATAGGAAGTAATAATCCTATAAAACTAATGGATTTTATTAATGCAATTGAGAAAGCTTTAGGTAAGAAAGCAGTTATTAATTATTTACCACTGCAACCAGGCGATGTGCCTGCAACTTATGCAAATATTGATGATTTAGTTAATGACTTTCAATACAAAACTAATACTAATATTGATGATGGAATAAATAAATTTATAAGTTGGTATAAGGAATATTTCAACTTATGAAAAAGATAAATAATATAAAATTAGATAATATTTTTGTTGAAGTGATTGGTGGAGAATTTGTTGGAATTCATTTGTTAGTTAAGTTTGGATAGACAAGATCTGATTTAGGTTTTGATATAAATAAGAAGAGAATTACAACTTGGAATTTATTAGTATAATAAATTATTAGAAATAGATTAGAAAAATGAAAATTCAGGAATTTTCAATTTATTTTAAAAAAGTAAAATCCACAATTTATATATTTTTTATATCATTTATCAAAAAAATACTTAATTTAAAATCTACGAATAGAAGATTGATATTAGTTTTTATTGATAGCTTAGGAATTTATTTAATTAGTACTTTTTATTTTAGAAAAATAATTGATGAATTTGAAAACACTTACAGATTACAAGTATTAATGACAGTTTTATTGTCTATTACTCTATATTTATTCTCTGGACAATATAAAGCTCTTACTCGCTACTTTAATAGTAAAATTTTTTATCAAATTATCATAAGAAATCTCAGCATTTTTTTCATTTTATATTTGATTAATTGTCTTTTTTATATGCGAATATTTGAAATATTTCCTTGGGTGAATTTGTTTTTGATTTTAACTATTTTCAATATCATGATTCGTCTAATCATGAGAGATTTTATATTTTATTTTCAAAAAAATGTTGACAAGCCAAAAGTAGCTAACGTTGCAATATATGGAGCAGGATCTGCAGGTGCCCAACTTGCCGCATCAATAAATCTCAAATCTAGCCATAATATTATTACTTTTCTCGATGATGATCCTAATTTGTGGAATAGAAGTATTAATGGAATAAAGATTCAATCGCCTAAAAATTTGAAAAATATATCAAAAAATTTAGATCAGATATTTATGGCTATACCCACAGCGGGAAGATTGAGATTGAAGGAGGTTTGTCAGTCAATAAGTGCCGATTTTAATATACCAATTTTCCAAATTCCAACGATTGATGAATTAATCTCTGGTAAATCTGAAATAAATCAACTATCTCCAATAGCTATTGAAGATCTTTTAGGCAGAAATGTTGTTAAAACCAACGATTCTCTATTAGCGTCTGGGATAGAAGGTATTGAAATTCTAGTTACGGGAGCAGGAGGTTCAATAGGTTCTGAAATCTGTAGGAAAATAATTAAACTCAAACCTAAGAAATTAATACTTTTTGATATTAGTGAGCCAGCTCTTTATAAAATTCATCAGCAACTATCAAATCTTAAGGAATCAAAAGGTATTATCGTCCCAATCTTAGGAAATACACAAGACTTTAATTTAGTTTCAAAAATATTAAAGAAATATCAAGTAAAGGTTATTTTCCATTCAGCTGCCTATAAACATGTTCCCTTGTCAGAATCGAATCCTTTAGAAGTGATTAAAAATAATGTATTTTCAACTTTAAATATAGCCAGAGCTGCTTTAAAAGCAAATTTAGATAAAGCTGTTTTGATTTCTTCTGACAAAGCTGTAAGACCCACTAATGTTATGGGTGCAACGAAAAGAGTTTCAGAAATCATTTTTCAAGCATTTGCTGAAGAAGTTAGTAAAGAAAAGGATTATAAAACTTTATTCTCTATGGTTAGATTTGGAAATGTAATCGGCTCATCTGGTTCTGTAGTACCTCTTTTTAAGGAACAAATCAAAAATGGAGGCCCTATAACATTAACCCATCCTGAAATAATCAGATATTTCATGAGTATTGAAGAGGCAGCTATTTTAGTGATTCAAGCCTCTGTATTATCAGAAGGTGGAGAGGTTTTTTTACTAGATATGGGTAATCCAGTAAATATTAAATCATTAGCAGAAAGAATGATACATTTAAGCGGTTTAAAACTAAAAGATAATTCTAATCCTGATGGCAATATAAGTATAAAAATAACAGGCCTGAGACCAGGCGAAAAACTCTTTGAGGAACTTTTAATTGGAGATAATGCATTGCCTACATCTCACAAATTGATTTTTAAAGCTAAAGAAAATTTTCTTCACAAGAATTTATTAATTTCTTATCTTGATAAACTTTATAATTATGTTGACAAAGGAGAAAAAGAAAGTGCATTACATTTACTTTCGGAAATTGTGCCAGAATGGAAAAGGCCTTAATGAATCATGAAACATAGTTAATTTCTTTTTTAAAATTAAATTATATATTTTTAATTAATATAAACTTTATTTCTAAAGTACATAATGTTTAAAAATCGAGTATTCATCTTTTTATTTTTTTCAACTATTTCGGGAGTTTTTATAACTTTATCTTTTTTTAATGAAAGTAAATCTGAAGAAAAAGTTTGGAACAAAACATCTAAAGATTTCAGCGTAAAAAAAAGAAATCAAATTTTAGATTGGCAAAAAATCAAAGATG
>CEUK01021320.1_pt1 | contig 39066 bp, 33 predicted proteins | sample 356451 | NCBI WGS metagenome assembly CEUK01 (sample SAMEA2622843, study PRJEB7988) | marine metagenome | isolation source: saline water (ENVO:00002010), including
TGTCATTCACCACGATCGAACTGTTTCAATTGATCCTTCGTTACGTAAGGATCGTTCAGCATTCGTCGAAGATTGGAATCTCGATGAGTTGCTTGACCTCGGTTTTTGTTCCTTCGAAATGTTGCTTGAAGATACCTCTATTCAACGTGCTGTCCAAGAGGAAGGCAAGGTTCTCGTGGTCGAGTCGAAACGTCCAAGCCTCAAGGTGAAACGAAGTGGAGGTTGGTTTGCTACCAACAAACATGACATCCACATGGGAGAGACGATGAAGCGTGCTGAACAACTCCTTGACCAATACGATGTGCCAAAACATTCCACTGTTCACTACGCCTTTCACAAGACCATGGGAAATGCAGCAAAGTTGGGAAGCATTCAGCGAAGTTGGTCCACATTGCTACCGACCATTCGACCGTTTGCGGGAAAGAGGACTCATCGTGTCCTTGCTTTCCCAGAATACCTCAGCACATCGTTTTCGAAGTTGATGCGCAAGCATCAAAGCAATGGTTCTCCAATGATGCCATGCGCTGTGGAATACGTTGTCTCTCCAACCAACATGTTACCTATCGGTAAGACCGTTGGCCTCAATGGAAGATCATTGAAACAACTCACAGCAATACGCAAAGGCTTCCCAGTCTATCTTTGGCCAGTCAGTCCAAAAATCGAACATTCGGTTCTCAATGCCGGTCTTTCGGCTTTGACAGATACGAGCGACCCAAACCTCACGTGGCTTCCAAGTGGTCACGCACGTTGGACGCGTCCAGCAACACATCCACTGGATGCATCCCAGCAAAATCGGTTGAACAATGCGACCAAAGGCGATCACATCGAGATCCTCAAGTCGCTTGAGAGCGAGGTCGTCCCTTGGATGGAGTGCGATGAATCACGAAGGCGAGAACTGCTTTCGTTCTGGAGAACGAAATGGAATTGGTCGAAATCCGTTGATGAACTCATGGCCTATGAGGAAGAAAAAGGAAGCATGCCTTGGGAAATTGTACGCATGATTGGTCACCGTGGTTCGGGCAAAACCAAGCGACCGGTTCTGTGATTATTCCTGTTCAAGGATTTCTGGCAAGTGCTGTTTTGCATCATGACGCAAGAACGGACCATACAAGGTTGGTAACAGTGTAACACTGGATACCATGGCGAGGCTGATGGCTACGATGAAGACTTGACCGAACAATCGCAATGGAAGCAATCCAGAGAAGTTAAGGATGGCAAATCCACCTGCAGTACTGATCGCAGCACCAAGCATTGCACGGCCAGTTGTTGCTGTTGTTTTCGAGGTCCATTGAGCGACCGTCTTTTCTGGATGCAGTTCGACTTCTTCTTCCAATCGAATCACGTAGTGTACTGCATAGTCAACCCCCAAACCAAGCGCTAGGGCCCCAATGGTAACCGTCTGAGAATTCAGTTGATATCCTGCAAGACCCATGATGCCGTAAACCCACAGAACAACGGTGATCAAAGGAATCCAAATGACACCACCGCGCAGTACGGCTTGAGTCAGACTTTGTGTTCGAACGAATTGAATCAGAATCAAAACAAACAGAATCGTGAAGGCGACAATGGCGGTTGATGTAACAGCAGAAATTGCAACGTCTGCGCTGATTTGTGCAAGGATCAATGCACGACCACTGAGTTCCATCGTGAAGCTACCCTCAACCGTCGAGGCAGCATCTTGAAGCACTTGTGAAAGGCCTTCTTCGAAATCAACGGTTGCTTGCCAATCGAGCGTGTTTGCCTGGAACGAAATGATGGTTTGACGACCGTCGATGTAAAGTAGCGAATCAACGAGGTCTCGTCCTGTAGCGTTTTCGAGAAGATATGCTTCAAGATCATCAAACCCTTCTTCCGTTGTCAGATTGTTGAGTAGGCCATCCAAGGTTGGATTCCTCCCACGTTCCGACTCCAAGGTGTCCCAAATACCAGTGGGGACACCAGTAACACCGTCTGTGCTGCTGAGTGTCGCAATGGCAGTGTTGTATGCTTCAACGCCTTCCTCTGAGAGAATATCGCCCTCGAGAACAACGTACAATGGTGTTGGACTGCTCTGGAATTCTTCGGCAATCATGAGGAAATCCTGAACCACTTGAAGCGAATCGTCGAATTGATCCGCAGTATCAAATCCAACTTCCAGCGTACTGATGCCGTACGCCATGGGGAGGGATAAGATGACAGCGACAACAATGACCAGTAGAGGTTTGGTTTCAGCCATCAGTCCGATTCCTGCCGTTAGTTTCGTTTCGTTCATTGATCCTGACTTTTTCAAAGGCAATGCTTTCGTCGGCAATGCTGTCATGAGGGCAGGCAGGAGTGAAATGCTAAGCACATAGATGGCGAAGAGACCGAGAGCGATGACCGTACCAAAATTCACGAGAAACATCTGTGAGGACAATCGGAATGAGAGGAAACCAACCATGTCTGTGAAGATGGCGATGACCAATGCGGCTGAAGTCAGTACTGCTCCAGATCGAATAGCCTTGAGACGCAATTCACTATCGAAATCTTTCATGGTCACACGGCCTTGAGGATCATCGCGTTCCATATCCTGAAGAACTTCTCGAATTCTCGTTACAACGTGGATTCCATAATCGACACCAATGGCTAACAGCAGAATCGGAATGCTGTTCATGGCTGCATTGAAGGTGAGTCCAAAGATTCCTGCAGCCCCGTAGGTTGCAGCGATGGCGAGTATGGTCAAGCCGATGACGTATGCAGTATCTCGAACAGAACGGAACTTGATGTACAACAACACGGTCAAGAAGACCAAAGCAAGTGAGGTTAGCATTCCGATTTCTTTGCCAATGTTTGCACTTTGCTCGTATTGGAATGCTGAAAACGAGAATACTCTGAGTTCATCATCACCTGTTCCATTTCGCATCTCAGCAATGGAAGCGTCTGCCCACTCGACAATGAGTTCTTGAACATCACCAATGATCTCAGCATTCTCATAATTGACTGGGTCGGTTGAGACGACCAAACTAATGAGGATTGGTCCATCGCTTTCCCATGGACTCGATTTGTCGTCCGCAGGCATGGTTGAAACGATGTTGCTTCGATGATCGATGTTTTGCAAACCAATGTATGTTCCCAGTGTGCCTTGTAGCGGCCCTGTCGTTGCTGCAATTGCTCCAATTTCAGAGGGATTTGTGCGGCTTTGTTGAAGCCCTTGAATTTGGCCGAGGAGCGCTCCGAGTTCAACGCTTATGTTCAGATTATCATCCATTCGTTGTTGCCATTCTGTGACTTCAACGGGGGTCCAATCACGCAATTCCTGAGCGGTTGGTGCCAAAGGTGCAGGAATGGCATCAACCGCGGCTTGCAGGTCGCTTAGGGCGGCGCTGAAGTTTTCCTCGCTTGCAACAGTGACGTTGGCAATGTGCATGGAGAGTGCGTCGCGCCACGGCTGCGTTGTGATTGGATCTTGTGTGTTCAGCCAAAAGAGTGCGGAACCCGCTGGACCGCTCGTAGCGCTTCCGCCGAAGAGAGGCTCTTGGTACTCAAGAAACCGTTCGTTGGTTGATAACTCGGCTTCAATGGTCGCAAACTGCTTCCACGTTGAGGCCTGCTTCATGTCGCCATCTTCGATTTCGTCAATGATACGAACAAAATCAAGCGATGCTTGATAGCGATCTTCAATCTCATACAACAATTCAGTCGTATCGTTTTGAGGATAAAATGCGTCTTCACTGTTATCGAAATTGATGAACTGGGCCATCGAAGAGAGGGTTAGGGTGATGACGATAATTGAAGCAATGGTCGCCTTGGGTCGCGTAACGGATAATGTAGTTAACGTGTTGAATGGGTTTTCCATAATTCAAAGGGCTCAAGTTGAAATAAAAAAAATTCTGTTTCATAATTGAAACAAATCCTGCATGAATTTGAACACCCATTGATAAATCGAGAGGGGAATTGGCACGCATGGACAAAGGTCCCAAGTGGAAACGGATTTGTAAATCATCGAAACTTAAGATGAACAAGGTCAAAGGTAAGGCCATTGGAGCAAAAATGGTCCTCGTGATGAGAACAGAAGAAGGAATCTTCGGCAGCAACGCACTTTGCCGTCACATGGCTTGGCCTATGCATTGGGGTGGCAAAATCAAAGATGGTTGCTTGCGATGTCCATTGCATCAAACGACCTACCACCCTGAGGACGGTTCTGTGAATGAATGGTCTCCTGCACATTATTTCCCAGCCTACGGACGATTCCTCGGAAAACTCCGGAAACCCTCCTCGTTGAAGATGTACGACGTACGCGAACACAATGGTTACGTTGAGATCGATCTCAACTCGTAATCACTCAACGTGTCGTAGCACTTGGTCACGAGCAAAGTATTTCGGTCGATAGATTGGAACGCCTTTCCCATCGCGGACGACCACTCGCTCATCGTAGATTTGGGCTCCAATACCTGCAACTCTTGCCCAACCAAAGAAGGTGGTGTAGTAACTTGGGTCCTTGAGTCCGACGTGGTGCAATAAAGCACCAGATGCGATATCGACGTTGGCATTTGGATTGGAAATTTTTGGATTTTCAGAAAGGACGCGTGGAGCAACTTCTCGTAGCGTTCGAATAACCTTGAAGTTCTCGTCATCAGGACAAATTTTCTCACCGAGAGCAAATTGCACAGTGGCTCGAGGATCTTCTGCTCGAAGAACTGCGTGACCAAAACCGAAGACTGGACGACCAGCTGCAAGCTCTCCACGAACGAATTGTTCCACCTCAATCGGATTGGATGTTCCGACACGTAGAACGAATTCCAAGCATGATTGATTGGCTCGACCGTGGAGCGGACCGCTGAGAGCGTTCATGGAACTCGCCATAGCGGAGTACAACGTCGCATGTCCGCTTGCGACAGCCTTTCCTACGAATGTCGAGAGGTTTCCACCACCGTGATCCATGTGGAGAACAAGGTAGACTGAGAGAACACGTGCCAACTTCTCTTGATCCACATCGAGTTGCAATGTGTGCGTGAATCGCTCGACCATTGACAAACTGGTATCGTCCGCGGGAATGTTATCGGCTCGTCCTTCACGGTATCGGAAGAGGAGCCCCATCATGCGTGGCATTCGAGCGACAAGGTTGAGGGCATCTTCCCTCCAATCGTTCATGCAATCCCACATGCCAAGGGTTTGAATTCCGATGGCCAGCCAATCCATAGGATGTCCATCGCGTGGAAGTGCTGAGAAAATAGGATCAAAATCGCCTGGAATGTTTGCTCGCTCTGCAAGGTCTTGCTTGAATGCGGAGGACTGTTCAGGTGTTGGTAGTTCCTTGTTGTGGAGTAGGTAAACGACGTCCTCCGGCTCCATTTCAGCAAGTTCTGCAATCGGGTAACCACAATAGTGGACGCCTTCGTTTGGTGTAACGAAGGACGTTCGGCAGGTTCCGACTGGGACACCACGCATCCCTATATCGAGATGAGCTTCAGTCAAGTTGAGCAAATAGTCTGCTTCCTTTGTCATAGTCTCACCGTTGTAAGCCAACGCGGTCATTCGTATAAAGGAAAGGACGGAAAAGAATCCGGTAGGTGTGCGAAACTACACCTGTTCACGAATCTTGCCACACGCGAAAACCTTGGGTCGATTGTCGATCAGCATGGACGTGCAATCGAATCTCATCGCCACTGATGAGAATCGCATCCTCTGAAGTCAGCCCTGGACATGTCGCCTTAACTTGTTTCCATGAGCGCTTGCTGCGCAGATTTTCTGCCCACCATGGAAAGGCTTTGCACTGCTGTGGACGTACTTGATAGATGCCGCATTGCTTTTTTTCGTCGAGGTAGATGCAAATACCATCGGATTGATTTGAGCGAAGAACATAACGACCATCCAATGTCGTTGTACAATCCCTTCTCAGAAATTCTTTCACAGTTAATCCTGCATGTTCTGCGAGACGTTGTGCGTCAGCACGGGACAGGTAGACAATACCACCTGGTTCATCGCAACAGCGTCCACAATCAGGTTGGCAGGAAAAGCGAACCCCATCGGCCCACCAAGCACCCCTCATTCCTCTTCACCCAGCAGTCGAGTTGTTGGTCGAATCGTTGACAAGTGGGCGATTCTGATTTCTTCATCCTCCATTTCGAAGGCTTCCATTGCATCTTCACTCACTAGGCCGAGTTCGTGTTCAATGACTCTCAATTCATCCACGATATCGATGAGTTCGTTGGCGTCTGCATGAGCCGTTCGTTCGAGAAGTTCCTCCATTTTGAACTCTAGATGCCGAAGACGAAGATCGTCTCGAACCATTAATCGTTCACGCTCTGCAAGGGCTTCATCGATAGACGCATCAATTCCTGCGAGTACGTCTGCTGTGCGTTCAATGTCCTGGCCACTGACGGTTCCCAATTGATGTGTAAGGTGCTGGTCGCGTGAATCTACATCGAGGACGGTTGGTGCTTCTGGCGTCAATTCTTCGAGGGTTGTGCGCAGGTGCATTTCGAGCAAATCGTTTGCACTGGAAAGATCTTCAGCAGATACTTCGGTTGGTTCCCAATCGTCCTCTTTGATATCGAGAGTAGTTGCATGAAGTTCGATACCACCTGCATCGACTTCTGAGTAGACGACATCGGTTGCTCGTTTGAGAATGTCTGAAGCTAAGGAGATGGATGGTTCTAGATTTGAATCATTTCTCATGGCGGGCTGCAATGAACGTCCCGTTAGAAGTGTGATGACATCCTCTGGATCGACGATGTTTTCTCCTCGCTCATGTGCATCTTTCAGCATGGAAATGGCTGCTTCAACGCCTCTCCATGATTGACCTGAATGGTTGAGAACCTGCATGATGTGCGCATCCTCGAGGAGCATGCCGAGCAACGAAGTTTGATGCTTGATGTGCATGGCCAAACTTGCTTCTGAAGCTGGTTGCACTGTCGATGCTGATGCATTGCGCAATAATCCCCACAGACGTGATGACGGCCATTCTTGAGGGTGGGTTCCTGAGGTGCAGAGGATGTGGACGCCGAGATTCAGCGCATGGTCAACGAGATGGCCAACAGTTTGTGCATGGCCTTCATGTGCAGCAATAACGTGAACATCGTCAATCAACAGCAACACCGTCGTTGCGATTGCATCTTGCCAATCATTTGGCAATTGGCTAGCACCAACAAGTTCCGTAGCACGAATAATTCGAACATCACCATCGAAATACCGCAAAACGCTTTGTCCAGTTGCATTGAGCAAGTGACTTTTTCCAACTTCATTTGCTCCGATGATAAGATGTGGATTATGTCGCTCTCCCAAATGGTCGATGATCGATTCACAGACGCTTGTGGCTTGTTCGTTTTCTGGAGTCACCTTCCACTGCTTGAAGGTCTTGCGTTGTCTTAATTCCAACCGTTGAGGCCAGTGTGTCTGGCTGGACAACGTGGTTGAATGATGCAACCGTTCACCGTGTTTTGGACTAGACATCGTTGTGGGAATCATGTTGGATGGCATGTTGCGTTGCTCATCGAGAATCGATGACCAAAGTGGTTGTCCAATTGATGAGAATCCAATTTTGTCGCCCAAACTTCCCTCAGGGATTGATTCGTCGAAACTCCGTTCACGTAAATTCTTCATCCTTGAAACTGGGTGGGAATTCTCCAGATCAATCGTAGGCTGATATCCGATATCCTCTCCAAGCACTTCTTTGCTGATGGCAGACATCAGTGGTCGTTCATGAATTGGTTGGGACGGAACGAGACGGCGTTCTGATGACAGAGAAGTTGGTTTGTTCAGAAGTCGTCCAAGTTTGGATGGATTCTCTTTGTTTTGCTCATCCTGCAGTTCAAGACCTGCTTTTGCCTTTTGCAATGCAATGCGCAATCGATTGGTTTTCTCAATGCTCATGCGCCGCCCTCCGGTTCGTGTTCATTCGAAAACCGTTGTTTTGCTGATGCATGCTCGCGAGCATGTGGCGACGTCTTTGTATTGGATGGTTGATGTTTCCGTGTCGAAACGGCAACCGGTACATGTCCCGTCGATTTAATTGGGGGGAATTGAGCGAGTTTTTTCCCTGCAGCCGATGCCGCTGCCTGGTCGATACCTTTCGACGAGAGTGTTGGTTTTGGGGGTGGGAATGCATGTTCTCTCGATGAGGTTACAGGGACAAATTGCTTTGTTTTGTTTGAATCAACCGCTTGCAGATTTGGAAGCGTTTTGTCATGTTTTGCGGCAGCATCCAACGTATTCCCTTTGGTCAATTGTGGAGTGTGTTTTCGGCGTCGAACAATACGCTGTGGCGTCCGAGGCCTGCGATCGAGAAGACGTTCCACTTGTTCGTCCATTGTTTCAGGTTCTTCGGTGAAAATTTCTTGGTCCTCCTCAGATTCTTTGGCCCATTCCATCATTTTGGATTGAAGTTCTTCATCCACCTTCATTGATTGATGTTCAACCGGCAATGGTGTCAATGTAGTGGGTTGATGAGCAGTCTGCTCTGGAGCAATGACCGGGTCGTGAGTGTTTTCCTCAAGATGCCTCCCAAGTGCTGCTTCTTCTTCCTCATCGATCATTTGGAAGTAAGGATGTTCCGCTAAGATTTCGACATCCAACAACCACGATTGAAGTTGTTCTTTGCTCAAATGCGAACACTCACGTTCCAATCGAGCTCGTTGCTGTGTTGAGAATGCCTCGAGATTGGAGGTAAGGATGAACACATTTCCATTCAAACGTGTCTGGTCGATAATGCTACGAATCATCTCAATGACCCTTTGTTCGCCATGGATTCCAGAGAGGTACTCAATACCCTCCATGAACAGAGCACATTTTTTGTGCTGCTCGAAGAAAACATCCACTGCTGATCGAATCGATTCAAGCGATGGCTCAAGCGTACGTTCATGCTCAGTTTCTGACAACCAACGATAGTGTTCGAGTCCTTTCTTGAAATAGTTCTCCATGTGAGGAGGTGGTTGCCTAGAGAGAACGAGGAACGGTTCATTCAATTCATTCATTTGTCGAGCGAGATGGAATGCATCGTCGACTTCGATGCTATGTTCCAGCCATACTTGGCCGCGTTGAAGCATGGTTCCTTGCTGATTTCTCAAGCGTGCTTCACTTCGACGTCGCAATGCCTCTGGAACCGATACGCTCGGTTTGAGTTCAGGTAAGCGTTCCGCTCGCTCGATTTTTCGCCGAGGCGTGCGAACAGAGGCCCACCACATTCCCTCTTTTTCCCCTTCGTCTGCAGCGACCAATCGTGCATCGGGGTACTGTGAGAGTGTGCTGTTGTAGGTTGCTTCATTCATTTCATGGAGGCTCATGGTTGCATCAAGCGTTGAAGCATCGGACTCAATTTCAAGAAGCGCTTCAATGCCCAAGCGGTTTTTGTCGGCACGATGGAAGGCTGCTGCGAGGGTTCCATCAAAGATGAGAAGATGGCCAATACGCTCACCAACGTTTGGAATATTCCGAATAATCTGAATGGATCCATTTTGCTCTAGGGTCGCTAACTCTTGAGCAAGATGTCGCAGAACATCGACGCCACCGCGTCTCGTTTCCAACACATCTCCGGGAATAAAATCCACCAATTACCTCACCCCTCGTAAGGGAAGATTTGCTTTTATCTTTTGAAGTGTGTGTCCCTTGATGCCAAATGAGAAGCATTTCAATGGTCGATGCTTTCGGCCAACCATGCAGGCATCACCACTTTCTGAAGACGAAGCAGTTTTGCTTGAACGAGGTCGCCAAGATTTCGATCACGGTCGATTTTGGCATGCGCATGAAGCATGGGAAGATCTTTGGAATTCTCTCAAAGCACGTCATGCCCCGCAAGCTGAAATCCTTCTTGTCCAAGGATTGATTCAAACAGCGGCACTTCTCTACAATCATCAGCGAAGAAAGGTGCGTGGCGTTACCAACCAATGGGCGAAATTGACGCCGAAACTTGAACCATGGGACGTTGCTTGGGGTTTTGATATTGCACAACATGTCAAGAATATCTCTGTGTTTTTCCACGATGTTGATGAATGGCAACAAACCTATGAAAACGTCCGGCTTCCTACAATTGATAAGGAGTGATGATGATGACGTTTGAAGAGGGCCTCCCAGATCACTTCATTGTCTTTTCACAAACACCGAAAGCGCAGGAACACACACGGCAAATCTTTGTTCGATTTTGCTTCTTCCTTCTCTTACCTCTCATTGGCATCGTCGTTGTCGGAATCTCCTTCCTCAGTCTCATCTTGCTTGGAGTGTTTGTTGTTATTTTCGTTGTAGGCTGGAGCGAGTGGCAGCATTGGCAACGGATTCCATTCGCAGTCAGCCCCTCGCATCCGATGATGGAACTGGATTCCATCAAACAAGCAGAAGTCATGATTCGTCTCCAAGACGGCCGGTGGGTTGAGGCCGGTGAAAACCGATACAGGCTGATTGAGGACGATTTACTATCAGGGTTCAACCTCGTGGCGTTGGATGAAGATTACACCATCTTCGGCTATTTTACGCAAGAGAAAACCATAGGTGCTCGTCTTCGAAGAACAATGGCCTTACTGAACCAATCTCTTGCTTTACGAGATGCGCACAATGAGGTCGAAGATGAGATTGAGGATGCCCGAAAGCGAGAATCAATGGATTATGGGTTGCTCGACCGTGACTGGCCAGAAGAGATGGAACTCGAGGATGCTGCAGGTCCAATCGCCAAGAAATTGATGCGTCAAGAATAGCCAATTCGTTGATGCATAGACGGGTGCATTGATAGCCTCAATGTTGCAGCCTATCACTATGGAACCTCATGTTCGCTGGTCTGAAGTGGTTTCACAACTCAAACAAGAGGATGAAGATCTTCTGTTCGGAACCTCCTTGTCTCGTCGCTTTTCTCGACTGCCTCTTTGGCTCTCACATCCTGCCAACATTGGAATGTTCTATGGGTTCCTCATCAGTTTAGCACTTATTTTTCCATACATGTTACGATACGATAGCGTCAACGAATCGCTCTCAAATTGGTTGCTTTTTTCGGCTTTATTCATGGTTGCATGTCTCGCGCTAGGATTTGCATCCTTGATTCTCGTTTCCTTTTCGAAACGAATGCCGATGACGCCACCGCGAGTCATCCTCTATCCAATGCCGTTCGTTGGAATTGCCTTGCTCGGTATGGATTATTCCAGTATCCTTGACATTCCTAGTGAACTCTCATTGTTTGTACTCCTGCTTCCTGGTCCTGCATACGTGCACCTGTCCTGGGCTCCTCGATGGCGTCTTCTATGCATGATCGATGAGGGTGTTAACCCATTCGATGAAGTGAAAACCTACACGGAACCAATCGAAGATTCGGCAGACAGCCTTGCTGGAGAAGATCTCGAACTTCTGGAAGTTGTCGATGCTTTCGAATCAGAATAAACGAACGTCGTTTTATCGACACAAACTCTATTGGTTATCCTCTGAGAGTGCCTCGCATGGAAGCGAATGAATGTTTTATTGCATCGGTAGGTAAAGACTGGCATAGAATTGAGAATTGCAATGTACACATGAGCGTTAAGCGTCGACTGCAACGCACAGTCATTCGTGGTCAAGAAGGCGATGATCTTCTTGACGAAGGTTCTGAATCGGCAGAATACACCATTAGTGGAAACATGTCCATGGCAGAATACAAAGAAATTCTGAAGATCTTTCGAGGCGGACAACCATGGTTCCACGATCCATTCGAAGAGCGACAAATGAAGGCCCTGTTTTTGTCGGTGGATTACGACAGCGCATCAGGTGCATTCGTATTCGTCCTCATGGAAGATGCTGAGCAAACTGAAATCAAATCCTGATTCAGTTCAGTGATTCTGTATCAGATGAGACCAACTTTTGGACCAATCGATTCCAGTAGGCGAAGAACATCGTCGAGATCGTCTCGAGACAAACCAGCAGACATCTGTGTACGAATCCGGGCTTTATCTCGAGCAACCATTGGGAAAACAATCGCTCCGGCCATGACACCCTCCTTCTGGAGGTGAGTTGTCATCGCTTTCGCAGTTGAGGATTCACCACACATGATCGGAATAATCGGTGTTGTCGATACGCCCGTATCGAATCCGAGAGATTGCAATTCCTTGCGGAAGTAATTGGTGTTCTCCCATAGTTTTGCATGGTGTTCTGGCTCTTCCATGAGCACTTCAATCGCTGCTTTTTGTGCGGCTGCAACGCCAGGTGGTTGTGAACCTGAGAGAAGCCATGAACGAGAGTGATTCAATGCATGCGTTCGAGTCATTTCCGTTCCAGCGAGGATTCCTCCTTGAACGCCGAGCGCTTTTGAGAACGAACCGACTTCGAAGTCAACCTTCCCTTGAAGTTTGAAATGATCAACAATCCCTCGGCCACCTTCTCCAAGAACACCCTCTCCATGACAATCATCGACCAGAACCATTGCTCCAAATTCTTCAGCGAGTTTGTTTACTTCATCCAGAGGTGCATAATCACCATCCATGGAAAAGACACCATCCGTGATGATGAGTTTTCGATCTGCATCCTCATGCGCTCGAAGGACCGCTTCGAGTTCACCCATATCGTTGTGAGCATACACACCACGACGTGCTTTCGTTAATCGAACTCCATCGATGATCGACCCGTGGTTGAGCTCATCGCTAATGATCACATCCTGTGGACCTTGGACCAATGTCGGAATGAGTCCAACGTTGGCGGTGTAACCTGCTGAATAAATCAAGGCTGCTTCAACACCTTTGAAATCTGCAACAGTTCGCTCAGCTTCAAGGTGCAAATCCATTGTTCCGGCGATGGCTCGTACTGAGCCACTACCGGCACCATAGGTCGTTGTAGCATCGACCATTGCCCGAACAACCTTTGGATGTGTTGTCAAGTTCAGATAGTTGTTTGCAGACAGCATGATGGTAGGTTTGCCTTCCATCGTGCAACGTGGTTGATTCGGACCTTCGAGCGTCGGCGGTTCCCAGAGCAGGGATTTCTCATTGAGTTCATCAAAGCGCTGTTTCATCCACGTCATGTCGCCAGGCATGGTCTCACCATTTGCTCCTCGTCGAGGTTGATTAAGGGCTTTTGTGAGATGTGGCCTCAACACGCATGATGAAAAAGGAGAGGAGATAGCGTCTTGTTGTGCAACTCAATGGTATTGTCAGTAGCGGGTTAGGTCGAGCACATGTTTTCATGTCTCAACCGCATTACCAAGAACAATTCCGATCCATTCTAGGAACAACAGCATGGCCGGGCACGCTCAACATCACCGTCGAGCAAAATCACCTTGTCCACTACATTGCACTGAGGAACAAGGCTGGTATCGATACACTCGACGCAGATTCAACTTCGCTTGAACAAGCATCGAATGTCGACGTTGATGCTTTTGATGCATTACGCGTTCGTGGGTTTTTGCGGGATGGCGTCTCTTTTGGTGGAGCTACTGCTTACCGCGCGAAGATTTCCCATGATGATCACATTATCGACTGTGCTATACTTATTCCAGATCTTACTCGACATGTCGATGTCGTCGAAGTAATTTCAGGTCCGTTTTTACGTGAACGTCTCGGTGTTGAAGACGGTGACGAAATCACGCTTTATGTTGGTGAATAATCAATCCCAAATGCCCATATCCATGCGAGCATCCTCTGTAGCATGAACACGTGGGTCCCAGCGTGGTGACCAAACAAGATTGATGTGGACACTGTCAAGCCCATCGGTTTGCAGTGCAGCACGATGCGCTGCAGCCATGATTTCAGGAGCTGCAGGGCAGCCAGGTGAAGTGAGTGTCAAATCGATTTCAGCATGCAGACCTTCATCGCGATGTTCGAAACGAACGCCGTAAACAAGACCAAGGTCGACAATCGAGATGTCCAATTCTGGGTCTTCAACGGATTGTAGCGATTCCATGACGTGTGCTTCATCGACCATTATTCAACCCCCGATAGATCATTCATCACCTTGTCGAACATGTTTCGAAATCCATTGCTTCGTGAAGGTGAAAGCGAATTGAGGATACCCATCTCGACAGCAAAATCGGGCGTCAAAGCCTGCGCTGTTTCGATGGGTTGTTGGTCGATGGCAATGGTCAAAATGCCCATCAATCCTTGTACCAACTTTGAGTCAGCTCCTGCATAAAGTCGAACAGACCTCTCCTCGACGTCAACTCGGACATGGGCTTCGGATTGACAACCAGTTATTCGGGTTGAATCATCCCATTCTGAAGTCGGCAATTCGTTCACTTCCGATGCCAAATCAAAGACATACTCCAAACGTTCCATTCGATCGTCAATGGATTTGAAATCCTCAATCAACTCGGAGAGTTGCTCAGGATACGTCATGCGAATCGCTCCAGAATGTCGCGAAGATGCCTCAAGAATTCTTCAGCATCTTCCATGGTGTTGTAGATGTAAAACGATGCACGAACAGTCCCGCTGATACCAAGCCGATTCAACAACGGTTGAGCACAGTGGTGACCTGTCCGAACCGCTACGCCTCGTGCATCGAGGAGATGCGCAAAATCCTCGCTATGGAGCGTTGGATGCAAGAAGGATACAACCGATGAATCATTGTCATCGTGTCGCCCGTACACCGTCATCCCGAGAGAGCGCAGTTCATCAGCAACGTATCGAGCGATCTTGAGAAGACGCTGATGTTGCTCATCAAGATCCAATTGTCCGAGATAGTCAAGTGCAGATTTCCATCCAATGGCCTCTGCAATTCGAGGTGTTCCTGCCTCGAATCGGTGCTCATTGGTCTGGTAGGTGGACCCCTCGAGCGTCACCGTCTCGATCATATCGCCTCCGCCCATGAACGGTTTCATCTCTTGGAAGGTCTCTTCATTGACCAAAAGACAGCCAATACCCGTTGGACCACACATCTTGTGGGCCGATAATGCCATCATGTCCGCACCGAGTTCGGCCATGTTGATTTGGCAATGTGGTGCACCTTGTGCAGCGTCAAGGAGTACTCGTGCACCGTTTTCGTGGGCGATTCGAATAATGTCTTCAATCGGATTTCGAACGCCAAGGACATTCGATGTGTGGACCACACATACGAGCCCTGCCCCTTCGATGGAGGCTTCGTATGCTTCCATATCGAGCGTTAAATCGTCTTTTACTGGAACGTAGCGAAGTTCGTTCCCAAACGCTTCAGCGAGCATCTGCCAAGGAACGATGTCGCTATGGTGTTCCATTTCAGTGAGGACAATGGCACGACCTTTGAGTTGAGGATGTCCCCATGCGTGCGCTGCGAGGTTGATGGCTTCCGTTGTTCCGCTCGTGAGAATGCAACGCTCTGCATTGAACCACGACTTCAACGATGTTCGACACGCCTCGTATCCATCGGTCGCTTCACCAGCAAGCGTATGGACTGCACGGTGTACGTTGGCGTTGTGTTTGGTGTAGTAATCGTTCATAGCATCGATGACAACGGCCGGTTTTTGTGTCGTCGCAGCATTGTCGAGGTAGATTAGCCGATGGCCGTTGACTTGGCGCTGGAGTATTGGAAAGTCATCTTGAATAGCCATGCAATCACCGAATAAGTTGGCATTCAAGATGCACCGTCAAGCGAGTTTGCATTGCATCACGTACGTGTTCAGAGTCCAGGCCACTAAAGGAGTCAACAAGGAAGCCCTCAACAATCATTGAGGTCGCTTCTTCCTTCGATAATCCTCGACTCATCAAGTAATGCAGATGTTCTTTGTTGATTGGTGCAGATGCAGCACCGTGAGCGGCAGCAACCTCGTTCGCCAAGACTTCGAGTTCAGGAATGGCTTCAGCTCGTGATGAAGGTGACAACAAGAGATTTCGGAAAATCTGACCAGCATCGGTATGTTGTGCAACATCATCGATGGTGAGTGCACCCGTTCCAATCGAATGGCTCCGGTCATCGCAGGCAGCGTTGAGCAACAAGTGTGAATTCGTGTGCGGTTGTTGATGATGAATCTCGATGTGGTGATCATCATGTCGCGTCCCATGACCGTGGACGGCGATGAATTGCTTGAGCGAGGCATTGGAACCTTTCAGAGTTGAACGGATGTCGGATTTGTTTCGATGTCCTCCCATCGAGAGGGTAGCAAGTTCAAATCGAGCGTCTCGATGAACCGACCAATCATCGACACGAACCATGACCGTATCGGTGGACAGTTCGTTGATGACGCCGACGCTCAGTTGTGCATTCGCATTGACATCCCCTGTTAGAGCTAAGCCGAACCAATCCGGTTCTCCGTGCAAGTGAATGACGATATTTGATGCAGTATTGCACGTGATGTGAAGATGTGTTGCGACTGCGTGTCCTCCTGCGTGAATGTGAATATTCCCATCCTTGTCATCGCAATCGATGGTCATTGTCTCTTGGAGAATTTCATTGAGAAAGATTCGGGCAATGTCCGAGGTAGGGAGTGGTTTAATCGCCGAAGTGGCAAGTTCAAAGTCTTCCGTTTTGATGGTTGCAGTATCGACCTGTGGTACAGTATCAACAGCGCCTGGATGGACCCTTGACCATGGCGTGTAGCGCCAGAGGTGTTCGGATCGACTTGGAACGTTGGCATCGAGATACGATGTCATCCAATCGAGCCCTCCATTTCCAATTCAAGGAGACGGTTGAGTTCAACGGCATATTCCATCGGAAGTTCTCGCGTAAAAGGTTCGAAGAATCCGTTGACAATCATGCCCATTGCCTCCTCTTCGGTATGGCCACGGCTCATGAGGTAGAACAGTTGGTCACCCGAAACTTTGGAAACACTGGCTTCGTGTTCGAGATCAGCGGTAGGGTTCCCAATTTCCATTGTTGGATAGGTGTCGCTGCGGCTATCTTCGTCGAGCATGAGTGCATCACAAACGACCTTTGAGCGGCACCCGGCAGCCTTTGGAGTGACTTGGAGCATACCTCGGTAAGACGAGCGACCACCGTTCTTGGAGATGGATTTTGATAGAATGTTTGAGGTTGTGTTCGGAGCAAGGTGGTGCACTTTCGCACCAGCATCTTGGTGTTGACCTTCTCCCGCATAGGCTACAGAGATGACCTCAGCATGAGCTCCTTCTCCTTTGAGCAGAACTGCAGGATACTTCATGGTCAACTTTGAGCCAATGTTTCCATCGACCCATTCAACGGTAGCGTTCTTGTGAGCAACACCACGCTTCGTGACAAGGTTGTAGACGTTTGCAGACCAATTTTGTACGGTTGAATAGCGAATCTTTGCACCTTCCATAGCAATCAATTCAACCACAGCAGAATGCAAGGAATCCGTCGAGTATGTTGGTGCAGTGCATCCCTCAACATAGTGAATCGATGAGCCCTCATCGGCGATGATGAGCGTTCGCTCAAACTGACCCATGTTCTTGGCGTTGATTCGGAAGTAGGCCTGGACAGGCATTTCGACATGGACGCCTTTCGGTACGTAAATGAATGAGCCACCGGACCAAACCGCTGTGTTGAGCGCAGAGAATTTGTTGTCGGAGTGTGGGATTACCGTTCCGAAGTATTTCTTGACAAGTTCAGGGTGCTCTTTGAGTCCTGAGTCCATGTCAAGGAAGAGAACACCTTGTTCTTCGAGATCTTCTCGAATCGAGTGATAGACGGCTTCGCTTTCGTATTGAGCGGTGACACCACCAAGCCATTTCTGCTCAGCTTCAGGGATACCCAGTCGGTCGAAGGTTCGCTTGATGTCATCGGGTACATCGTCCCAATCCTTTTCCGTTTTATCGGATGAACGCAGGAAGTAGGTGACGTTGTCGAAATCGATACCTGCAAGTGAATCGCAGTTGCCCCATGTTGGCATTTCTCGTTCCATGAAGTGGTGATAGGCTTTGACGCGAATGTCGGTCATCCATTCTGGTTCGCCCTTGAGTTCCGAGATGTCACGAACCACTTGTTCACTGAGACCTTTATCGAATCGGATGGTGGCAGATTCAGGATCGTGGAACCCGTATTTGTAGTCTCCAACTGCATCTTGAGCTTCTTGTGTCATTCAATCACCTCAAGCAAGGGAACCCACCCAATCGTATCCTTCCTTTTCCAGTTTGAGCGCAAGTTCTGGGCCCCCGCTTTCAACGATTTTTCCGTCGATAAGAACGTGAACAACATCTGGCTTGACCAAATCCAAAAGGCGCTGGTAGTGTGTAATGATGAGGCAACCCGTGTCTTTTGCGACTGCATTGATACCCTCTGCAACAATGCGAAGCGCATCGATGTCCAGTCCAGAATCGGTTTCATCGAGAAGGGCTAGATGAGGTTGCAAGAGCAACATCTGAAGAATCTCGAGACGCTTCTTCTCTCCACCGCTGAAGCCATCGTTCACGTAGCGTGAGAGGAAGGATTTGTCCATGTCGAGTTGCTTCATGGCTTCGTTGAGTTCTTGTCGAAACGCCCTTGGCGAAGGAGCCTCGCCTCGAACGGATGCAACGGACTTACGAAGGAAGGTTCCAACCTGAACGCCAGGAATCGCTGCAGGGTATTGGAACGAGAGAAACATGCCTGCACGTGCTCGCTCGAAGACCTCCATGTCTTCGATGTTTTCGCCCCTGTAGTGGATGGTTCCACTGGTGATTTGGTAAGCAGGGTGGCCCATGATCACGTTGGCCAGTGTGGACTTGCCAGCACCGTTTCGACCCATGACGGCGTGAATCTCTCCACGGTTTATTTCCAAACTAATGCCTTGGATAATTGGCGTATCTCCGACGGAGACGTGAAGATTTTCGACACGCAACAGGACTTCAGTCATGTTCTCACCCGTTCGTTGGTATCGTCACCCCCTTATCAATGGATGCAATCCTTCATGATACTACGGCTTTGCAAGATTTCAAACCACAATTCAATGTGGGGTAATCATGGACGACGATTTGGTTCGTGCTTATGCACTCGAAGCGCAGAAGGCTATGGAAGAAGAAGCCAACCGCCGAATCGCTGAACAAACCAATCCAGAAGAAGAGGAACGGCTCAAGAACACTCGTATCGCTGATGTTGTCGAAACGGAACACCTCGTTCCAGTTTTGCTCTCTCGCTTGGGGCCAGTCCGAGCAGCACTCGATGGACATGGCGGCGGAATTGCTGTCTCAAGATGGGAACGTGCTTCAACAGGATTCAACCTCGTTCTCGATCTTACAGGGGCGTGTTTGTCGTGTGGCGCTGCCCCTGGTACGCTCGAGGGTGTCCGAAACGATTTGGAAAACGATTCAGAGGTCAATCAAGTTCAATTTTCATCCTCACTGCTCGACACCTTCGACGAGCTTGGTCGTGAGTTCATCCTCGCACATGGAAACGTCGAATTTGTTGATGTCTCAACGGGCAATTGAAAAGAGAAGGTCATGGGGTTGGTACTATGGCTGCATGGATGGATGGTACTCGGGATGGCCCAGAACCTTGCAAAGAAAGTGACCGTGGCAAATTCGAAGTTGTCGCACGAGATGGTCGTGCTCGTGTAGGGAAGATGCATACTGCCCATGGTGTTCTTGAAACCCCTGCGCTTCTACCTGTTATCAATCCAAACATCCGGACCATTGAGCCGAGAGAAATGTGGGATCGATACGGAATTCAGGGACTTATCACCAACTCTTACATCATTTGGAAGCATAAGGACTTGAAGCAGCATGCCGTTGAGAAAGGTGTTCACGACCTCATCAACTTCCCCGGCGTCATTATGACGGATTCTGGAACCTTCCAGTCCTATGTCTACGGTGATGTTGAGGTCGGTGTGGAAGAAATTGTTGAATTCCAACGTTCCATTGGTGTGGATATTGCAACCATGCTCGATGTCTTTAGCCGACCAGATATGTCGGAAGACGAGGTGCTGCAAGCGGTTCAGACAACCATAGAGCGATGCGAAGCCTCGATTCATGCTGCACAAGATACAATGCTCAACGGACCAATTCAAGGAGGAATCCACCGCCATTTGAGAAAGCAATCTGCACAAGGAATGGGTCAATTTGATTTCGCCGTTCACCCTATTGGTGGCATTGTTCCAATCATGGAGCAACATCGATACAAGGACCTTGCAAAAATTATGCTTGCTACCATCGGCGAACTCCCTCCTGAACGTCCACGACACATGTTCGGTTGCGGACATCCAATGTTGTTCTCGATGCTCATCGCACTTGGTGCTGATTTGTTTGATTCCGCAGCCTATGCATTGTTTGCCCGAGACGATCGCTTGCTCTCTCCACAGGGGACTTATCGGTTGAGTGATTTGCATGCTTGGCCTGAACTCGTACCTTGTGTTGTTAATTGGACGCCGGAAGCGGTGCGCAAACTCAACAAGGATGAGAGAACAAAGTTGCTCGCACGATACAATCTCGAGATTACGCTCGCAGAACTTTCGCGATGCAAGCAGGCAGTCCATGATGGAACCATTTGGCAACTTGCAGAACATCGTAGCCATCAACATCCTGCCTTGCGAGAAGCCTTCCTCTGGCTAACGACACGACCGTTCACTTCGAGTGTTTCATCGGATTTTATCGATGATTTGGTCCAAGACGATCGAGCGGCTGCTCGAGACTACCATCCAAGCGGAGGTATCTGGGAACAGGATTGGTCCGAGGTTGTCAACAAACAAGCAACACAACGGAAGAAAGGCGAGCGATGGGGTGGAGAGGATACCCTCTCACGCCCGCACATCCTCGTTGCCCGTAAGCAGCTGCAGCATCGTTGGAGACCTGCTTCCTCAGGTCCAACAGATGTCTTGGTATTAAACGGAAAACCAGGACCTTGGCGTCAACGTTGTGATCTGCTTGTGCTTCGTCTCAAACATGTCTTACCGAAACTTGAGATTCTTGTCCAGACGCCTCTTGGTTTGTTGCCGTACTCACTCGAAGACCTCAATCCATTTGCACAGGTCGATGGCCCATCTTGGTTGTGGAAACGTCGAATCAATACTGTCTTGCTTCGACAAGAATTGCAACGACTCCACATCGATGCAGATCGAGTCCTGATCCTTGACATTGAAGCCGATTCTCTGATTCAAGAAGCATCCAACCTCTTCATCAAACATGGTCTTCTCGAAGAAGAAATTCGAGTGGATGATGCTGCCTTGCCAGAACTACGGGATGCTTTGCGTCGTCGACAAATCCTCGATAAGTTGGTCGTTTGTTCAAACGTTGGTTACCAAGAAGCTGCAAGCATCATTGATTCTTGCACGTACATCATCGGTGGAACCGGTCGAGTGAAGAACGTCATCGACAAGAACGGCATCCACATTTTGAGCCCTCGACTGACCGATGGTGGTTTGTCCGTCACGGATATGGGGTCGAAGACTCTCTACGATCGTCGGACAGTGCCTGTCGATGGAGATGGTCAGTATCTACCAACATCTGGTCTCGGACAAGGACCTGCTGTGCTCATGGTCGAGCAAGATGCTGTTGAGTTTGTTCTGCGTGGCCGAAACGTGTTCCATGGATTTATTCTTGCTTGCGATCCTTGGCTAAAAGCTGGACAAACCTGTTTCATCGTAGATGAGCAAGGGACGTTGATTGGACATGGTCTTGCACAGTGTGATGCTGACGAAGCGCTTCGCTTCAAGAAGGGCATCGCTGTTCGGACAAGAAGCGACTTTTCAAAGACATTCAAATAGCGTGATGTGAAAGGATTCAAAGACTTCCTTTCCTTGTAAACAACGAGAACAATGGTCAACGACCTCATTATCGAGACCAATGAGTTGACCAAATCGTATGGTCCTCATGTTGCCCTGGATAAATTGAGCATTCAGGTTCAACGGGGTGCAACTGGCTTACTTGGGCCGAATGGAGCAGGCAAATCCACCTTCTTCAAGACCATACTCGGCCTCATTCAAGCCACTTCTGGCGAGGGCAAAGTCCTCGGTCATAACATTCGAACCGACGGTTTGTCCATTCGTTCAAAGATTGGTTACATGCCCGAATACGATGCTCTTGACGAGAACATGGATGCGATACATCAGGTTCGATACAGTGGTGAATTGCTTGGAATGAATCCAGTCGTTGCGATGTCAAGAGCTCACACTGCCATGGAATACGTAGGTCTCGGAGAGTTGCGGTACCGACCCATCTCCTCGTTCTCGACGGGCATGAAGCAAGCGACGAAATTGGCTTGTTCGATCATTCACGACCCACAACTCATCATCGCTGATGAACCATCGAACGGTCTCGACGCTGATGCTCGACAAGCCATGCTGACAACGCTCTCCAACATGGTCAACGCCGGCAATCGCTCGGTTCTCATGGCAAGTCATCTGATGGACGATGTTGAACGCGTGTGCCAGAACATCGTGCTGCTCCACAAAGGAAAACTTGCTGCTCAAGGACGGATTGAGGACTTGAAAGCCATCGATCGAGAACTCGAAATACATGTTTGGGGAATGGCCAACGAACTTGAACAAGCTCTCGGGAAGGAGGGACTCGAGGTTCGGCGGGAAGGTCGCATGATGCGAATACGCCATGATGGGGAAAAGACCACGCAAAGGATTCTCAAATGCGCAGCAGATACTGGTGCACAAATTCGTCGGATGCATGAGTACGAAGCATCACTCGAGGACTTGTTCATCGTCATCATGGAACGATTCGGGTATGGTGTCAAGTCGAGCGAAGATTTGCTTGCATCGCCTGCAGAGGCTCGAAAGGTGGATGCTCCAGAGTCAATGGGAGGTTCAGGTGCATGAGCGATGAAGCGCCACTTGATGCTTCAGCACCCATCACGGGACAAAGTCGGATGGATGCTGCATGGGGCTCTGAGTCTTCTGACCAAGCATCTGTCGCCCAACCAGTTGCTCAAACAGGACAAGTCTTTGAGCAGGTCTACGTTCCTTGGGAAGGAACATTGAATCCGAGATGGATGCGTAATTGGGCGATTTTCCGTCATCATGTGCTTGGTATCGTTCGCAAAGGCCATCGCCCGTGGGGAGTGCCGACGAAACTGGTGTTGATTTTCGTCTTGATCGCATCAATGACCGACGTTGCTCTAACGCTTTTGTTCGCAGTTATTGGGGAAGCAGGCTTGTACGAACTTTGGGGGGTTGGTCGAAACAATTTGTACGGCCACATTCTCGGATTTTTCCCACGCAATATGCTCTATTATCCTCTCGTGGCGGCCTTGTTGGTTGGAGGCGTTATCTCAGAGGACCGATCAAATGGAACCAGTGCGCTGTATTTCTCCAGACCCATCAACAGATTCGATTATGTTGGTATGAAGTACCTCGCCGTAGCAACGATTCAAGCGTTTATCATCATTGGGACCCTGTTTCTGTACTACTTCGTCGACATCCTCGCTATGGGTCGTGGATGGGCGTGGATTCTGGACACGTTTCCAATGTTCCTCACCACTGTGTTCTGTGCCCTTCTGTTGGTCATTACCTACACGAGCATTGGCTTAGCGCTCTCTTCTGTTTCACGTGGGAAATTCTTCCCTGGAATCGCCCTCCTTGCCCTCCTCTTGGGGACAAAAACACTTGCAGCCATCGTAGAAGGTTTGTTTGACCGTTCCATTCTCTACCTGATTTCGCCGTACGATTCAGTGGCCCATGTTGGGCAAGCCCTCATTGGAACGAACGTGGTCTACGATCATCCATGGATTTGGTCTCTTGCCTCAGTTGTCGCAATCAACGCCATTGCGTTGTATGTTCTCAGTGTTCGAGTTTCTTCGATGGAGGTGACCCGTGAATGATTCCAGATCTTGCCCAAGAAGGGAAGGCTGAGGAGCAACAATGGGTACCTCAACCTCAGGCACCAGTTGTAATGTTCAACAACGTTGGTAAGACCTACGGGCGTTACCAGGCTATTGGAGGGATTTCGCTTGCCCTTAGTGGCGGCGTAACTGGAATTCTCGGTCTCAATGGCGCCGGGAAATCGACCTTGTTCAAACTCTTGATGGGGAAACTTCAGCCAACGCAAGGAGAGGTGCGCTTGTTTGGAACCAATCCTTGGAAAAATCCAGCTCCTTACGCCCGGGTTGGTTATGTTCCAGAAAATGAAAACATGTACGATTGGATGACAGCGCATGAGTTCGTTTCCACCTTCGCTCGCCTTCATGGATTGACAAGAGATGAAGCAAAGAGAGAGGCTGAGCGCGTTCTGGAATTCGTTGGGCTGACCGATGTCATGCACAAGAAAATCGGACGCTATTCCAAAGGTATGCGCCAGCGAGCAAAAATTGCTCATGCGCTGGTTAACGACCCCGATCTCATCATTCTCGACGAACCATTGCAAGGATGCGATCCTCTTGCACGAACAACCATCATGAACGTGATTCGTGAACTTGGCCGAATGGGTCGAACCGTTTTGTTGAGCAGCCATATTCTCTCCGAAATTGAACGAATCACTGAACAGATTGTCATTCTCCATCAAGGCCGACTCTTGGCCATTGGAAATCTCCATGCCATCCGGGAACAATTGGACAACATTCCGCACACCATCGAAATCGAATGCAAGGACGCAAAAGCACTTGCAAAGGACGTGTTGAGTTTGGATGTTGTCCATGGTTTGCAATTCCCGAGCCCAACCAAATTGAAAATCTTCACACATCATTTGGGTGAATTCCACAAGCGTTTGCCTCGAATCATCGTTGATAACGAGCACGATGTCATGGTCATCAACAATCCGGATGATGACCTTCAATCCATCCTCGGATATCTTACAGGGGGGCTTCGTTGATGGAAAAGAAACGTGGTGAGACCATTTGGACCTCGCTGGATCGAAAGGCAACAGCGATTGCTGAATTTACCATGCGGCAATACCGAACCCGATTGTCCACATGGGTTGTCCTAGGGGTTGGATTCCTCGCCATTTCGGTCGTCCTCCTCTTTTACATCGATGCGATGAATACTGAGATTGAAGCCATCGATAACGATGGTGATTCCTACGACTGGGATGGTGATGGTTACGTAAACGGTCAAGAAATCAAGTACGGTACAGACATCTACGATTCAATGTCGCATCCAGGATTGCTATCGCCTCCAATCGACCCTGAACCAGCATCGATGTACATCAACGAAGACGACTATGATTGGGACTATTCAGACGCCTCAACGGTCAAAACGGGGTACGATAACGATGGTGATTGTAAGGATTCGTCGTTGCTACCAAGCCAAAAGGACGACAATGGTGATGGGATTCCATGCAACATTCTTCTTGTTTATGATGCGAACAGTGGCACCTATTTCGTCTATGCCGACCCCAATGTCGATGAAGACCCAGATGAAAATCGATACGGTAAGGAAGCTCAACATCGAGCGTTCATTCTCGGAATCGGTAAACTCGGATTTGTTTTCCTACTGAGCATTTTCATACCATTGTTCCTCGCAACGGGCATCATTCGAGAAGAAATGACTTCTGGGACAATGCAATACATGACGGCGAAGCCCATCGCACGAGGTGAAATCTTCCTCTATCGAATGCTTGGATATCTTGCTATCGTTTGGCCCTATCTCCTTATCGTTTGCACCCTCCTTGCAATCGTTTCAGGTTTCATGGGGCCCGGTGATCAATTCTTCAGGTTTGCAGATTTAGGCGTGTGGTTTTCGATTCTCATTGCTGCATTACTTGCGACACTCGTCTACGGGATGTTGTTCGCTTTCTTGGGCGTCCTTTGGAAGTATGGAATCATTCTTGCCCTTCCGATTGCAGCTTGGGAACTTGGAATGGCGTTGCTCTCAATGTCTGTACCTGAATCAAGTTTCCTTCGAATGTCGGTTGTCGGTTGGTCGATGAGCATCATTGATTCTGGCGCCTACCTTGTCTGGCCAGATATGGCGATGTTCACCGAGGCAGGGACGTGGGCAGGAGGTTCAAATCCAGATGGCTTTTTCTTCCTTGGCGGCGGTAATGAGTTGCCAGGTTATGGTGCGTTGGAATGGGCGCAATCCGATCTTGGTCTCGGTATGGGGCCGTATGCAACGACTGTTGTTTCTGTGATCGTTCTGCTGTTCCAAGCTACGTTCTTCTGGTTTATTGGGCAACTGATTTTCAAATCCAAAGAGATTGTGTGAGGGATTGGATGGAAACCTTTGCTGGCGATTTTTCGACTCTTTGGACGTTGAATCAACGTCCACCCATTGAACATCTTACATGGGACTGGTGGTGGTGGCTCGTGATGCTTGATGATGATGAGCATCCAATGGCGGGTAAACAACTGATGGTTCTTTGGTCAACCAAAGAAAACGACCATGTTCACATCAATGATGTGGAATGGAAGCCAAAAGGGACGCCTGGGTTTGATGATCAAGGAGCCATTCAAATCGATGGCATGGTTTGTGCATGGTGGTTTGATGGTTCGGTTATGCACGACGAGATCATTGCCAAAGTCTGCGATATGGTGGTTCTTCCTTCCAACCATGCGTCATGGCCAGGCAAGGAAGGCCAAGGCGGAGGAGCGGTCGTCCCACTGCTGGAAGGCGATTGTTCGATGGGTATGCTACCTGATCGTTCACAATTCTGGCTTAACTTGGACCTTTCACATGAGGCCGTTCAATCCATTCAATTGAAGATGACACCATGGAATCCTGCTATGTCGACGGCTCGTGAGGCAACCGCCACCTACCTTGGGTCACTTGGTTATGACATCCTCCGCCTGCATGGGACAAAGGTTTCAGGAACCATCGATGGCGAAGATGTGAATGGTACCGCATATTTCCAAAAGGTCTGCGTCCAAGCTCCGAGTGTTCCTTGGTATTGGGGGGTTCTTCATTTTTCAGACGGGTCGTATCTTGATTGGTTCCTGCCTCATCTCTCAACAACCATCCTCAGTCGTGATCATCGCGAATGGAAGCGGCGAGATGTCTCTCACATTGCTGTAAGCCAGGGCGGTCTGTTCCATGACGCTGTTCATGGAAGGAGCGAACGGTTCAAGCATGTTCGTGTTGAAAAAGACCGTCAAGAAAACAACCTTCCACGCTTCCATGTGAAACTCAAGAATGGTCGAACGGCCATCGACGTCACAGTAAAGGCCGTTGCTCGTGCCTACTGGGACTTTCATCAACCCACACGTGGAGGCGTCTGGTCGCACTTGACCTACAACGAATATCCTCTCGAAGTAGAATCGCTCACGATTACGGACGAGCATGGAGTAAGGCGTGAAGCGATGTACGATTGGATTCGTGGTAATGCGGAACACAGTTGGGGCTTGCTGCATTAGCGAGATGATGCCTTTTTTCTCTCTCTTCACGGCAAAGGGCTTATGTGCTTGTGTGCTGAGAACGTAACGGTGCAAGCGTATGAGCGATGAAGAAGTGCAATCCGAAGAGCCAGAAGGCGTTGACGTTGATACACAGGAAAAGGCTGAAAATCTAACCAACGATGAAGCAATGAAAAATCGTTTCAAACTCATTGAAGGCGAAGAGGTACTTCTAACGAAGTCTCCAAGTCCTGTAGGCTTCATGAACATGTACGTTCTTGGTTTGATCGTCTTCGGCGTTCACATGTTGTTTTGGAAACCTGACGCATTGTTGAATGAGGATTCAGGAGGCTTTGCCAAATTCATTGTCTGGGTCATGGGCTTGGGTGGTTCCAAACTTCCATTTGGTTTCGTACTAGTTATGGCAACCATCACATGGTTCAACAGGATGTTGAACACATCCACATCTGGCAAGTGGGTGACGGTTTGGCTGCTTCTTGCAACACTGTTACCTGTCCTGATCCAAATCGATGGGCTCATCGCTTTGATTCGTGATCTATTCTCCGATGCAGATGTTGAACCATTCCTAGGTTGGAAATACAATTTCCTTATTTCAGGATTGGCCCTCACTTTGTCCTATTGGGCTCTGGTCTTCTACTATCAGCGAAGTTTCGATTATGCCATCACCAGCAACGCTGTTATCTTCAAGCATGCGTTTTTGCTAAGCCGTGCCCACCGCCGTATTCTGTTCGATCGTATCTCTGAAGTTCAAGTTGAGCGTACACCATTTGGAACCATGACTGGCTTTGCAACCCTCACCATCCTCACAGATTCAGGTGTTGGAATTGTCGAGGAATCTGTTGGAGGAAGCGTTGGGGTTTCACCAAATGTATCGGAAAATGAAAATGACACATCGGTCGAAAGGGCTGGAAAGGGCTTCCTGAAATCATTCTTTGCTTTGATGTTCTATCAACGAACCATCAAGACGGTTCGACCAGACCCAAAACACTGTTTTTACAAGATTCGTGGTTGGGAAGACACCAAAACATTGCTCAATGAAATGCACAAAAAGCATAGCCAATCGACCAAATTGGACAACCTTGCAGAGATTCTCACACAACAAAACGAAGGACAAGAATGAACCGTTGTGTTCAAGAACCCCAAAAAATTGGGATGAACGGAGAGAGAAACATGAGCGATGATGTAATGGCAGATGCAATGGAATTGTTCCGCGCAGGCGACCTCAAGGGCGCTGTTGAGAATCTTGATGGAAAACTCCGTTCAAACCGTGATAATGCGATACTTCAGCACACCTATGCAGAATTTGCAAACATGCTCAACATGGAGGAACAGGATGATGTTGTTCCTGGAACGAAGATCATGATGTCGTACAAAAAAGCCATGGAGCTTGATGAAGAAAACGACGAATACATTGCTGATTTCGCATCGTTCGCACTCGAGTGCCGTCGCGTTCCACAGGCTGTCAAGGAGTTCCAACGTTACAGCCGCCGCCTCGAAATGGCAGACATTCCAACGGACGACGTACTGTACATGGCTGCTCGCAACATTGTTGACACCATTGAAGTGATTGATCCTGAAAAGGCAAACCCAATGGTTCAGCCTTGGGTCAAGCAAGCGCTCATTTGGGCTGTTGGTGGACTGGGATACACTCCTGAAGAAGCTGCTCAAATCCTCACTTCGGACGATTGAGGTTCACCTATGTCCGATGCAGAAACTCGTCTGCATTTCCGAATCGGTTACCTTGGGGATGCGTTTCACGGTAGCCAAATACAACCCGATGTACGAACAGTGCAAGGAGAATTAATTCACGCCTTTGAGAAACTTGGTTGGATTTCAAAGGATGCTGAAGAACACAATCTCGTTCTTTCGAGTCGTACCGATGCTGGGGTTCACGTTCGGCTTAATGGTGGGACTGTACGAGTTGCTCAATCGCTTTGGAACAGCATCACGCCTCGCAAGTTCGTCCGTGCGGTAGACGACTTGCTCCCTGACGAAATAGCGTTCCTGGATGTTCGCGAAGTTCCCATGGATTGGAATCCGAGGATGGCAAAACATCGTATCTACCGATATCGTCTCGAAGGCATCGAATTTTGGAACGATCCGGGAGACATTTTTGCTGATTGGCTCAAACTCTTCGAGGGGACATACAATGCAAGCAATTTTGCTCGATTGGAACCAGGAAAGAACCCAAATCGGACCATTCTTTCGTGTACTCCATGGGTTGTTGACGGACGTACGGTTGGGTTCGAGATCATTGGAGAAGCATTCCTCTGGAATCAGGTTCGCCGAACTGCCATGGCGCTTCATCTTCTTGCTTTAGGTGAAATCAGTACTGAAGATGTACAAAGGGCCATCGACGAACCTGAAAACGAGGTCGATTTTGGCGTTGCACCTCCTGATTGGCTGATTCTCTGGGGTGTGGAATGGGAAGATGCTCCAATTCCTGAATCCGATGAATCAACGTGCAACTTTTCCCCTGCTCCTGTACCCAGTCGAGAGGCTGAACGAACCATGAGAAAACGTTGGCGTCAAGGTGCACGATTGGAGATGAAACGTATGCTGTACCTTGAGTGGATGCAACTTGGACAATTGCCTGTTGCATATCACAAGTCAAATTGAACGGTACAACACTCCTCCGTTCTGTTTAAGTCGGCGTATTTCAAGCACACAATATGAACGGAGCGGCTCAAGGTTCTTCCCGTCGGAAGCGACTTTTGGCCATTGTGCTTTTTTCAATGATTTTTCTCTCAGGATGCCTAGGTAGTAGTCAGGAAAATGCTCAACAAACAGACGTTGATGATGAGATTGTTCTCGAGGTCTGGCACACATTTGCTGCAGAAAGCAAAGAAGAAGAAGTCTTCATGAATTCTGTCTCATCGTTCGAGTCTGCTAATCCAAACGTCACGGTCGAGGTCACGATGGTGCCTTTTGGCAATGCAGACCAATTGTTTATGACAGCGGCTCAAGGCGGACAAGCACCTGATTTGATGCGGTTATCGAGCGACCAATTGGGGGCGATTGGAGAAGTCCGTGTTGATGGATTCCCTCTCTTGGAAGACTTACGTCCTCACTTGACGCCACAAGATCGTGCTGTGTATGAAGAGAGGGCTTTGCAAGCGATGCGCTATGGAGATGCTCTCTATGGAATTCCAGCGAGTCAGGATTGTCTCTCACTCATATTCAACAAAGCACTCTTCGATGCACAAGGCATCGATTATCCTGATGAAACATGGACAGAGCAAGATTTACTCAATGCAGCAAAACTCCTCACCTACCAAGATGTTCAAGGATTAGCCATTCCGATCAAGACTGCGTATTGGTGGTTCCCAATACAGGAAGGATTTGGTGGTTCGTTGTTTGATGAAAACGGTGAACCAACGCTTAATTCCAACGGCTCGAGTGAAGCGATGCGCTGGATGCTCGATCTTGAGTTGGAACATGACGTTGTAGCAACAGGCACTCAAATTGAGGGGATGAAGAATCAATTCATCTCTTCAAAAGCTGCGATGATTTTTGACGGCCCATGGAACTGGGCAACGTACGAAGCAAGCCGTTTGAACATTGGTCAAACCCTGCTACCTACGGTTGAGAGTACGGGTGAGAGGATGTCACCACTCGTGACCTACAAAGGTTGGACTGTCAGTAAGCAAAGTGCCAACAAGGTTGCTGCCACTGAACTCGCATTGTGGCTTTCATCCACGGATGTTCAGAAAGAGTTCGCTGTTGAAACCTACACGATGCCAACGCATGTTACCCTTGAATCCGATTCGGACATCAACGATGATGAAGTGCTTGCAGGATTCCTTGAGCAAACAAAAGAGGGTACACCAGCTCCGACAACGAGAGCAATGTCCCTTGTCTACGATCCTCTGTCCACCGCCTTTGAGCAAGCCTATTCTGGCATCGCATCGACAGATGAAGCGCTTTCAGGTGCAAACCAGCAACTCGAGGAACAGATTGAGTCCATATCCCGGGCGGATCCGTTTCCGCTTACAGAAGGGTATCGCACGATAACAATAGAATTCGAAACAACCAATGCTACATCGTATGATGTCTTTGTTGATGGTGCTCTACACACTGAAATTCGTGTTGGGTTGGGAAGCAATGGTTTGCTACTGGGTTACGATTCATGCACGGATGGAGTCAACGAATTGCTCCAATTGGGTCAACAAAGAATCGCATTGACTTCAACAAAAACCATCCAATGTGCCTTGACGGGAATGGTGCCTGAGCAAGACCATCTTATCGAGGTGTTCGGCGATGAGGTCCTAATTTTCTCGGCCACTCAGCGTACCAGTGTTGCTGATGAGCGCCCGGAGGCAGGCGATACGTCTCCAGTGCTTTTCGCTCTGGGAGCGATTGTTCTCTCTTTGATCGCTTTGCTGAGTTTTGCGAAATGGAACGATACAAAGCTCGGTCGTACACAATCCAAACTCGCTCATTTCTATGTCGCACCTGCGCTCCTAGCCTTGGCGATTTTGACCTTCTATCCTGTGTTGTACGGTTTCTGGCTCGCCTTTACGGATGCGAATCAAACGCAACTAGGCGATCAATCGTTCATTGGCCTCGACAATTTCTTTGAGGTATTTTCCGCTGAAGGATTCCTCCGCGTCACGTTGTTTACACTGGTTTGGACTGTTGTGAACGTCTCGGCACATATCGGAATTGGGTTGTTCCTTGCCAACATGCTTCACCGAAGTCGCATTTATGGAAAGGTTGCATATCGAACACTCTTGCTGCTACCTTGGGCTGTTCCGTCCTACATCTCCGTTCTTGTTTGGAGAGGCATGTTCCAGCCGGATGGATTTGTGAACGATTTGCTCGGTACGAATATTGACTTCCTCTCGGACCCCACTGGAGCACAAATCATTGTTATTCTCGTCAATATTTGGTTGGGTGTTCCGTTCATGATGATGTCCATCAGTGGTGCATTGCAATCCATTCCAAAGGACATGTACGAGGCAGCTGAATTGGATGGGGTTGTCGGGTGGGCGGCGTTCCGTCATCTCACATTACCCAATTTGCGTAGTGCATTGATTCCGCTTACACTTCTCGGATTTATCTGGACGTTCAATATGTTCAACGTGATCTATCTAATGACCGATGGTGGACCGAATCTGTACTTTGGCCAACCCGGTCAAACGGATATTCTGATCACGTACGTCTACGATGTTGCCTTCCGAGAGGGTGCTTATGGTGTGGCTGCCGCATGGTCGGTCATCATCTTCCTGATGCTGTTCGCATTCTCTTGGCGATACATGAAGCAAACCAATGCAACGGAGGCGGTAGCATGAGGGATTCGAGTGATATGCGTTGGTGGTATGTGCCGATGGAAATCGTGATGTTGAGACGTTGGCTTGTCGCAGCCTTCCTCGTCAACGTACTGCTTCTAACAGTCGATTATCTTCGGGCTGAATCTGATTTGCTTCTTCTTGGAATCGTATCATGTCTTCTTTTTGCGGCTCTTCGAGCATCGCTTCCGAACGTCAATGATCATGTCCGCAGAAATCTCAGTCTCGTCTTAAGCGCCATTCTTCTTGGAATTGCCGTATATCGTCTCCTTCGAACTGAATTGACAGTGTTCAACATTTGGATTCACTGCTGGAGTCTGATTCCATCCGGTTTGACACTGTATTGGTTATCAGGACGACCTGTGACGGTTTGGACATCGAGGAGACTGTCCGATTCAGCGATTGAATACGGGTTGATGCGAAATGCGACATTGTCCAAGAAATTCCATGCGACTTCAACCCACATCACGTTGCTTCATTTCGTTGCTATCACTGTGATTCCATTGATTTGGATCGTTGATATTGCCTTCTCTGAAGGCAATGCACTTGGAGGACAAATTGGTGATTCATTCACGACGGAACATTTCTCAAAAATTCTCAACGGAGATTCGTTCTGGACATGGTTGACCAATTCGCTCATCGTGAGCATTGGGACAGCCCTTCTCGGTCTGTTCATCGCGATACCTGCCGGTTATGCTTTCAGTCGCTACAAATTCACTGGGCGCGATGTTTCGATGTTTTCGTTCCTGTTGGTGCAAATGTTCCCTGGAATCATTATCCTCGTCCCGTACTTCTTGGTCATGAAGACGCTGGGACTTCTGAATTCACACTTGGGTCTCATTCTTGCCTACTGTGTAACAGCGTTACCACTGTGCGTATGGATGCTGAAAGGATTCTTTGATACCATCCCGCGAGAGCTCGAGGAGGCTGCTGAGCTCGATGGATGCAATCAATTCCAGGTGTTCACGAAAGTTGTCTTACCATTATCGACGCCAGCCATTGCCGTGACAGCATTGTTCAGTTTCCTTGCCGCGTGGAACGAGTTCTTGCTTGCTTTGACGTTCAACACTTCGAACGACATGTATACGCTTCCCGTTGGATTGGCTTCGCTTATTTCCTCAACAGGGCAAGCATGGGGTGACTTTGCTGCAGCCAGTTTGCTTGTGAGCCTACCTGTTGCACTGTTGTTCCTTTTCTTCCAAAAATTCTTGATCGATGGATTATCGGCAGGTGGAGTCAAAGGGTGAGCGTATGGTAAGTGTAGAATTTGAGAACGTGAACAAACAATACGATGATGGGTTTCAAGCTGTGAAGGGCTTGTCCTTGGACATCAAAGACAAGGAATTCTTGGTTCTTCTTGGTCCGTCTGGATGCGGAAAGTCAACAACTCTACGGATGCTTGCTGGCCTGGAGGACGTCACAGAAGGCGACATCCGTATTGATGGCATGAAGGTGAATCATCTTCCTGCTGGAGCACGTGGTCTTGGAATGGTGTTTCAATCGTACGCACTGTATCCACACATGTCGATTCGTGACAACCTCTCATTCGGACTAAGGATGATGAAGGGAACTGAGAAACTGGAGACTGAGGAGATTTCGAACCGTGTCAAAGAAATTGCCCAATTGCTGGAACTGGACGACCATCTTGACAAGAAGCCGAAGGAGTTGAGTGGTGGGCAACGGCAACGTGTCGCTCTTGGACGAGCACTGGTTCGACGGCCAAAGGTTCTGTTGATGGACGAACCACTCTCAAATCTCGATGCAGAACTGCGACACCAAATGAGGAATGAGATTCGTCGTTTACACGATGAACTTGAAACAACGACGATTTACGTCACACACGATCAAATCGAAGCAATGACGCTTGCAGACCGAATTGCGATTCTCGACAAAGGTGAGTTGCAGCAGCATTGTGCACCATTGGATGCCTACCACAATCCTGCGAACGAGTTTGTACGTTCCTTCTTGTGCAAGCACATCGATGATTTGGTCGACACAGCGAATTCGTTGTTTAAGCAACCTCAACAATCGGAGGTTCAGGAATGAAAACAGCTGCTCGAATCTTGATTTTGATGATGATTCTCGTTGTCTTTTCTCCACTTTCGTCGAACGATGTCCGCGCATCATCGCATACAACCTCTCCAGTGACGTCGTTTTCGTTCAAGGGCTTCGCAACCGAAGTATCCGTTGTTGGTGAGTGGAACTGGAGCAATCCAGTTCCGATGACGGAACAAAATGGCATTTGGAGCGCTGAAGTTGATCTCCAGGAAGGATTGTACTGTTACAAGTTCATCGTCGATGGAGAATACATCTTCGATCCAATGAATCCTGAGCGTTCGTACTGTGGCGATATCGAGAATTCTCTCGTCCGTGTACGAGATCACACCCGTCCCCACTTCAGTGCTGAACTTGTTGCTCAATCTCTGGTTGTCTCGTATCATCCTGGCTCATCAGGAGCAGCCTTCAGTGGTACGCCTTCGGCAATAATCGGAGCCGTTTGGGACGCCCAACAACTCACTTGGACCTACGATGTCAGTGGATTGGATGATGGGAAACATTCGCTGAAAATCGATGGATTTGATGTTGATGGAAATCCTGCCTATGACTTACTCGTTCCATTCTGGACAGGACCCTCTGCTGATTTCCAATGGCAAGATGCTCTCATCTACATGGTCATGACGGATCGTTTCGTGAATGGAAATACCTCGAACGATGAGCCCGTGGTCGGTGCTGCGCAGGGGGCAGATTGGCAGGGCGGTGACTTTGTAGGAGTTACGCAAATGATTGAATCCGGTTATTTCGATGACTTAGGCGTAGGAGCGATATGGCTTTCGCCATTCAACACAGCAGCCAATGGAACAGGCAAAGCTGCAGATGGCGTGCACGACGTTTCTGCTTTCCACGGATATTGGCCAACGGAGCCACGGGGCATTGAACCAAAATTGGGAACAGCGGAGGAGCTTCATGCATTGGTCGAAGCAGCCCACAATCACGATATTCGTGTCATGATGGATTTTGTTGTAAACCACGTCCATGAGCAGCACACATACTACGAGGACAATCCTGAATGGTTCAATGCCGGTTGTATCTGTGGCAGTGCAAATTGTGATTGGACCGAGCACAGACTCGATTGCCAATTCACTTCGTACATGCCGGATGTTAATTGGAAGATTCGGGATGCTTCTGAACAATTCATCGATGACGCATTGTGGTGGCTGGAAACCTACGATCTCGATGGATTACGGATTGATGCGGTCAAACACGTCGAAGACTTGGCGACACGAAACTTGGTTGCTCAAGTGAACGAACGCTTCGAAACAGTTGGAACCGATTATTACCTCAAAGGAGAGACTGCCATGGGGTGGGCAGGTCACTCACTTGTTGACAATCAGGAACAGTACGGGACAATCAACGCATACATGGGTCTAGATGGATTGGATGGTCAGGCAGACTTCGTGTTGTATCATGCCGTTGTTGACAACGTGTTCGTTTCAGGCAATGAGAACTACATGCATCTCGATTATTGGACCAACCGAAGTCAGGATCAATACCTCGATGGCTCGATCATGGTGCCCTATGTCGGTAGTCACGACGTTCCTCGATTGACGAGTCGAGCAGATACTGGTACCAACGATGCGTTCAATCAATGGGCAGAAGATGGTCTTCCAGGACAGCCTGGAGATGCATCTGCATACAATGCTGCCTTGCAAGCCTATGGATGGCTTTTGACCACACCAGGTGCTCCATTGCTCTATTACGGTGACGAATATGGGGAGTACGGAGGTGCAGACCCTGACAATCGTCACATGTACCGAAACGCAAGTTCGTGGAGTTCGATGGAATCCCAATTGTTTGAGAACATCTCTGAACTTGGTCGATTGCGTTCTGAATCCATCGCCTTACAGCGTGGTGAATACAGTACTCGATTAGCAATGTCGAACCTTCTTGTCTACAACATGACGCACGAAGACCAGATTATGTCCGTTGTTCTCAACCGTGGAGCGCCAACAACCGTCAATGGATTTGCAAGCAACGATGTTGTCCGTTTTGGTTCTTCCTTGATGCAAAGTGGAACACTCTCAGTAGACGCACATTCCGTGACGGTCATCGAGCTTGATGCTGATGTTGACGTAACACCAGTGTACGGTTGCACGGATCAAACAGCAACGAATTTTGATGCATCGGCGACAGAAGATGATGGCAGTTGTCAGTACGACGCAGATCCTTGCGGCGATGTGTTCTGTGATGCTTGTCCTGAAGGATGGACGGCGATACCTGCTGAAGAAGGCGAATGTTGTCCAAGTTGTCAGGAACCAAGTTCGACCAACCAAACAAACACAACCACGCAAACGAACGAAACGACAAACCAATCAACAAACGGATCGAATCTCAACAACGAAACACAATTGCCCGATTCGAACAATGAAACCGAAGGAAATCACTCCACTCCTGTTGAAATGAAAACGTGTGAAGGATGTTGTGGCGATGGATTTGAGGTTGCAGCCGATGAGCCATGTCCTGTGGTTGATTGTGCTCCTTGTGATACGGAAGGAACATCAGACTCCAAATCATCAGCGATAGCAATGACACGCTCCTTGTTGATAGGTGTCATTATCGTTGCAGCCCTTGTCCTGGCCTTTTCTGGGAAAAAGGGTAAAGGGAAAACGGATGAATTCGATGAGATTGATTGGAACGATCAAGAAAATTGACTGTAAAATTCGAGATAATCCTGAATCATACGTTGGCCAGTAAATCCAGCTGATGCAGCAATGCTTGCCTTCATCATGTTCGACCAACCATCGTCATCTTCCTCCCACAGAGGAAGCACATCGTTCTCCAACACCTTGTAGATGTTCTCAGCATCACGATCATCGTCTCGTTCATCCTCTGCATTTCCAATGGCCCATCCATTCACACCGTGAATGCATGCTTCTGGCCACCACCCATCAAGAATAGAGCAGTTTGGAACACCATTCATGGCTGCTTTCATTCCAGATGTTCCAGACGCTTCCATCGGACGAATTGGATTGTTGAGCCAAATATCAACACCACTTGTCATCATCAAACCGGTGTGCATGTCGTAATTCTCGATGAAAGCAACTGGGATTTCGTCAGCGATTTGCTCTGCCGATTCGAAAATGTCGCGAATCAGTTGTTTTCCTCCCATATCTCTTGGATGGGCTTTCCCAGAGAAGACAAACTGAATTTTTCCTGCACCAATCGTTCGCAATCGTTCCAAATCTTTGAACACGAGATTTGCACGCTTGTAGGTTGCAAATCTTCGCGCAAATCCAATTGTCAATCGTTCAGGTGAGAGTTCAACTCCAGTGGTTGAGAGAACATACTCACGGAGTTTAGCGCGAGATGTCGCTCGTGCTTGGTTGAGTTCCTTTGTCGGTAACGTCTTAGCATTGGCAATCGATGCGGGCTGCGTTCTCCAACCACTTAGATGCTGATCGAAGAACGAAGCCATGACGGGGGACGTCCACGTAATGTGATGAACACCGTTGGTGATAGGCTGAATCACTTGCTCATCGAACATGGTCATAGCAACATCAGCATTCAACTTCGATACTGCGTTCACCGATGTTGAAAGGGCGACGGCAAGATGTGACATTGAGCACCGAGCGCCTTTCTCTGAATCGCCGGCATTACGGACCAATGTCCGTGCATCCTCTGGTAAGATGTCTCCAACAACTTGTTCGACCAAACCCCAATCGAAGCGGTCGTGACCGGCGGGCACTGGAGTGTGTGTCGTGAACAGGCTTCGCTTGGCCAATTCTTCTCTGCTCCATCCGCGATTCAAGAGTTCGAGCATAGCGAACGTACAATGTCCTTCATTCAAATGCAAGCCCTGCATTTCAACATCGAGATGATCGAACAACTGGACGCCACCTACGCCGAGGACGTATTCTTGACGGATGCGCATGTCATCGTCTCCTCCGTAGAGTCTTGATGAGAGGCTCTGATGCTCTGTGGTGTTTGCTTCATGACGTGTGTCGATGAAATATACTGGTACGACGTGCCCGGATTGACCAACGATATCCGCTTTCCAAACGTGAGCAGAGAGCATCTGTCCATCGAGTGTCAGCGAGATGGTCATGTCTGTTTTTGTCAAGTGTTTATCAGGATCAAATTCAGGGAACGTTTCGGTCTGAATTCCATTGCTGTCGATGTGTTGCCGAGCATACCCTTGGTGGTAGAGCAGTGTGACGCCGACCAGAGGTATGCCAGCATCGGCTGCAGATTTGACGTGATCACCAGCGAGAACGCCTAATCCTCCGGAGTATGTGTGGAGTTCGGACCAAAGTCCAATTTCTGCTGTGAAATACCCTACCACAGGCATGGGTTTGGCTCGTCAAATCAGGTTATGAGTTCTTTGTTGCTTGCATCACCTGACGAGTTCCTGCCAAGTAAATTTCCACGCCCAATTCTTACCTTTTTGACCTGGAACATTCATTCTCGCCTCTTCGCCCAGACCAAGGTAGTCTTGGAGAGGAATGATGGAAATTGGTGAATCCGTTGATTGCGCAAGGCGAATCAAGGTCTCTGAAACAGTCTCGTCAGATTGTGCAAGAGAACGCAATCGCTCTTGTTCCTCTATTGACGCAGACAGGAACCAACCTTCTGCGGTGTTGTTGTCGTGCGTTCCAGTGTACACAATCTGATCCTCTCGGATGTTGCTCGGATAGTGCGGGTTGGTTTTGAAATCGTCCGAGAACCCAAATTGAAGGACACCCATCCCACGTAGATTGTGTCGTTGTCTGAATTCGATGACTTCTGTTGGGATGATGCC
>CEUK01186202.1_pt1 | contig 39062 bp, 30 predicted proteins | sample 356451 | NCBI WGS metagenome assembly CEUK01 (sample SAMEA2622843, study PRJEB7988) | marine metagenome | isolation source: saline water (ENVO:00002010), including
AAGGATGTAAGCCCATTCAGCACCGTGCTGGTGTGTGTACATGGCGGTGTAGGCTGCACCAAGGGCGTTTGTACCGTAGGAAATGGCAGCCCATTCGACGGAGTTGTTGAGGATCATAGCGACTCGATCACCAGCGTTGACACCAACATCTCGAAGTTGCTTTCCAACTGCGGTTGCAAGTTCACCGAATTCTTGGTAGGTAAGGTGGACACGAGGCATACCTGGTCCTGGAATGTATCCAAAACATGGATGACTGCTAAAGCGTTCTGCACTTGTCATCAGCATTTGATAGAGCGTCCGTGGGTCGTCTCCTTCGGGCTGTGCCCACTGGCGGTCGTTTGGCTGTCGTTCCCAAGCAAGTTGTTGTTGCATGGATAACGGTGTGCATTACTACACTTAATTTCATCCCCGATTCTTGATGGTTAAGGGATTTTTGAAATTGCATTGGCTCGCCAATCCGCTCCACCATTGCGATTCGCAAGTGGAGATGCTGGACTTGGGTGCCACATCGAATCGATATGAACATCGTTCAATACGGATTGAGCACGCTTTTTTGCGTAGTTGCCAACACCAACGACCGACTCGATGGCCATAATGTCAACGACCGATTTGAGATGTTTGTCGCATGCTTTCAGAACGGGTTCAATGGTTGCTTTTGGAAGATCAACGGGTGTTACATTACGTCCTGTTTCTCCAAGAATGAGAAGCGGACAGTGATTCACGACGTAAATATTTGAAAAAATGGCTTCAGTCGAACCGTAGTGATCGGATAACATCAACCAAAATCGCGTTCCTGAGACTTCTTGACGTTCCATCGATAAACCTTCAATCGGTCGTTTTGGATGAGCTCCTGGAGGCGTTCGTACATCCCGTTCTTTGATTTGTAAAATGTCTCGAGCCATCGCAGTTGCTCCAAATGGAACACCTGTTTGCGCCATTCCATATGGCCCTGGATTCATTCCCAGAAGAAGCGTTGTAGCACCAAATTCGCTCCATTGTTCGATAAACTGCTCATGATAGGCCCATGCATAATCGAGCGGATTTGTGACGTGTGCGACCGACTTGTGTTTCAAGATACGGTTAATTCCTCGATTACAATCTTCTGAAAGGCGCAATGCAGCATCCTTCAATTGTTCTGAGATGGATTCTACCATGGAAGTTCGTCCCCTGTATACTCGAAGAATCGCCCGCTTCGTTCCTCTGTCTGTTGATCGATCAAGCCAATGAGGCCTTCAACAGATACAGAAGCAGGAACTGGAGCACGTTCACCACCCATGTCGGTCTTTGCCCAACCAGGGTGATAGGATGTCACCGTAATGTTGTCATGTTGTCCTTCAACAGCTAGGATCTTACTGATCATGTTCAATCCTGTCTTGCTGGTTCGATACGCATACGACCGACCGCTCATGCAATCATCAATCGAACCCATGAGACTTGAAATGTTGGCGATCTTCGTTGGCGTTGAACCTTGAAGCAATGGCCAGAGTGCTTGTGAAACCCGTAATGGGCCAATGGTGTTCACATTCAACACATCGAGTGAAAGTTCTGGGTCAACCTCCTCGATGGATTGCCATCGTCCATCCATTCGCCCAGCATTGTTGACCAGAACATCGATTGAATCCGTGACCGATTTGATGTGCTTTGCGAATTCGTTGACCGATGTTGTCGAGGCAACATCGAGTTGAAACACAGACATTTGTGCATGTTCAAATTCCATTGATTCTGGATGTCGAACACCTGCAAAAACCGTGTGTCCAGCAGCAAGGAGTTGCTTCGCAAATTCAAGCCCAAGTCCTCTGTTTGCACCAGTAATGACCCATGTCGCCATAGGAAGACGTGGCCAAGGGGATTCATTGAGATTACTTGTCGCTCAATACCGACAACATGGTGGAATTGAGATTGACCTTTGCGGCATCAAAGATTGCTTCAAGCGATGGATTCTCCTGTTTACGCATTAATTTTGCACGAGAAGAAATGAGATTCCATGCTGCTTTTTTTCCGATTCCTGGAATTGCTTCGAGTTGTTTTTCTGTAATGGTGTTGATGTTTAATCCGGTTTCAACACCCGTGATTGAACGTGCGCCATGTCCTGTGATCATGATGTTTGAAGTGGATTCAAGCGGAATGTGATATGGGACGCCAATGAGGATTGGATACGCACCAATTTGGCGACCAAACGTAAGGCCAGCCCGTCCATGCACCTGATCACCTGTGTGCTCTTCGCTGAGGTGAATAGGTAGTCGCGTTCGGCCATCATGCGTTTCCCAATGAACATCTTTGAGGACGTGTCCAAGAGGAAACAATTCCTGAAGGAGGGGTGAATCGATGGTATCACGAACAGCAGATTTGAAACGCTTGAAGTCATCTTCAGGGATTTCTTGGAAGCCTTCGCCCTCGACTTGACGAATGTTGATTCTTCTCAACAAGAGTCCTTCATTTCTTAATTCTTGGAGAAGATTGAGATTCATATCGTACGTTTCACTACGTTCACCATTGAGCCCTGCAATGAAATTCAATCCAGGTAGCAGTTTTGGTAGTCCTCTTTCGCCACGTTCTCGACCGTATTGATTGATGAGTCGAAGTGCTGTCTTCAATTGATTGGAATCACAATTTAACCAATTTTCAACATGAACGTTTGGATCGGCTGATTCGAGACCAAACGATAGAACCGCTCCATCAGAAAGCGTCTCAACCAGCGTTTTGGTGATCTCAGTTGAAGGTTCAATATTCTCCGCGATGATGGATGGGTTTCCGTTATCGGTATGGAGGATGTTCAAACGCTCATCCTCTCGTAATCCATGGAGCAACTTTGCAATTGGTTCAGGATTTGGAATCGGATATTCAAGTTCCTTCACGCCTTCAGCCATGTAAGTGTAGGTATCGGTCATTCCACCGAGGCGAACATGTTGAACGCCAGCATCATGTGCAAGTTTGACCTCTTCGATGATGTCTTCTGGTGTACGCCAAATCGGTACACCTTTCTTTGGCTCAATACAGAATTTGCATCCGCGCTTGAATCGCACACAGCCCTGATACACTTCGACTTCGTAGGTCAACGGGCCAGGTTTTTCCTCAGTTCCGAGATCAGGATGTCGGAGAACAGCTTTGCTTTTCGCTCCATGTTGTGCCCAAGAGGTCCACTGTTCGCTCGTTCGACGTTCGTGTTTCCAAGAACCTGTTTTGAGAAAACCATTCAGTGTAGCATCTGTATCTTGAACTGCAAGGAAGAGATTGGAACGAAGTGGAAGCCATCCTTGCTGTTTCCAACCTCGTACGGCCCAACCACCGAAGAGGGCTGGAATGTTACGAGGTAAGCCGCGAATTAATTCAGTCGATTCCTTCCTCGAAATCGGTGTTCCTCGGATGTAACGGCCTGGAACAACAGCACCTGCAATGCAGACAAATCCTTCCAAAACACGAAGATGATTCGCTCGTTCTTCTTCAGACAACAATCGCCACTGATCGATGGTGAGATAGGTATAATCGATCTTGTGTTGCTCCAATACACCACAGACATATCGGATATGGAAGCCAACGTAGGGAGGAACACCGAATGCTGCAGGTTCATCCTCATAGCCATCGAGAACGAGCCATGAAGGAGAATCGTTCTCAACCATGAACCTCGTCCTGACTACCCCCACATAGCCTTATGTCCACAAAAATCGAAGACAGAGGGTATTTTGAACAAACGAATCATCGTCGCTTCTTCTGTCCTTTTTCTTCTTGAATCGCTCTCAATTCACGAGATGATTTCCCACCTTGTGGCTTTTTCTTACCACCTGATTGTGAAATGTCAACCTTCAGTCGTCGACCGTTAAGTTCCTGTCCGTTGAGAGCTTTGACAACCTCATCGCCCTTGTCTTTCTCATCGATAAAGACGAAAGCAAATCCTTTCGGTTTTCCGCCCTTGTCTGTTGCAATCGCAATTTCAGTGATGGTTGCCTTGTCGCCAAAGAATGCGGTGATGGCTTTCTCATCCGCATCGAATGGGAGGTTGCCAACGTAGAGTTTCAAGCCCTTTGCAGGACCTTTCGAACGCTTTTCTTTGTTGTCAGCATCACGCACACCGATCCGACGTCCATGCAGGCGATGACCATCGAGTTCCTTGATTGCAGCATTAGCATGTGCCTTATCGGTGTAGGTGACAAATCCAAATCCTCTGGATGCGCCTGAATCGTCGGTCATGACGATACAGTCGGTCATGTCACCATGCTTTCCAAACAATTCACGAAGTTTCTCGGTGTCAACTTCTCGAGGAAGCCCGCCAACGAAGAGGCGACATCCAGGTGCAGCCTTTCGTCCTCGGCCACCTCCTTGACCTTGACCTTCAAATCGGAAGTATGTGCGCTCACGTCCATCTTCTCGAACGTCTGCAGCAATGTATGTAGCACGACCGGATGATCCATGCGCAAAGAGTTGTTCAGCCTCCTTCCCCCATCGCTTTCCTGAGAGATTGAGTGCGGATGCACCCTGATCCAACTCGGCCCAACCTGCTCCAAAGTTATCGGCAAGCGCCCGATAACCTTCGTACCCACAACTTGGGCAGGAAACGTTCCAATCACCGTTGACATGGGCCTTGAGCGTATCGCCACACGATGGGCAAATTGCATGGAGTACGCCGCAATCGGCACGCTCTCGGAAATCAAGTCGAACCACGGGCTCAACTTCGGTGACAACCGCTCGTGCAACGTCGCGTCGACGCACTGCATCTGCAACGGTGTGGAGGAATCGATCGACGATTCGAGTCACATGGAAGTGTCCATGAAGTTGGTGAGGAAGAACATCACCGTTCTTGCCTTCAACAACAAGAATTCGAGCCTCTCCACCTTTTTCTTGCAACTTTTCAAAAACACAGAGAACGGTATCACCAATCTCAATGTTGACAATGGATTTTGAAGCATCGACGATGATTTGACCATCTTCGATACGCATGTATCCTGTTGTCGTTGCCACGATTCGATCATCGATGGCTGTCGTTCCTTCGCCGGCTTGATGTTCGCCAACGGTTCCAATCTCTGTTCCGGGGGTGACGAGGCTCGTCGTCATAATTTCAACTCGCTGCACAGTTCACCGAGGCTTCGATGTCTTGTGCTGTTTTGATGCGAGCGATGCTCCCTTTTCAACCCCTCACATGGGGAAGCATCACTTCAGCTTCTCAAGTCGATAGCAACGAATGCGTGTTGAAGCCTTGTTCTTTGAATGGTGTGCATAGGCCGCAGGAAGTCGAAAATCATCTTGATAGATCGAGTGCAATTCATACCCATTGTCGATTGCAAGAGGTAGCAAATGCTCAGCATCGATGCTGTGAATGAAATGAACCAATGGAATCTCCATTGCAAAGATGGTCTCGAAGAAGGCACGATCTGCACGAGGCGTTTGTACGCCCCATGGTGGATTCATGACCACCATGTCGATCGTTGCATCAAGACGCAATGGGCTTCCATTGAGTGTTGCTTCAAGGATGGTACACATTGCTTCTCCTTCAACATCCTTCACATTCTGTTGTAGAATTTCAACGGTTTCTGCATCGCATTCAACCATGGTGACGTGTTCTGCTCCGAGAAACGCAGCACCAATACCAAGAACACCATTTCCAGCACCCAAATCGAGAACGCGTTTACCTGCAAACCCATCGCCAAGATCGATTTTGGTCAGCCATGCAGCTGCGAGGTTTCCTTCAGTGGGATATTGCTCAAGTTCAACGGAATGACATGGATGCGGATGAAGCGAAGAGAGTTGCATCGCAAGATGCCGTTGTCGCATGCATTCACCAACGTCGTTGCTGTCCGAATTGTTGATTGTTGAATTGTTGCTGTTGTTGCATTTGTGCAGCATATTGCGCCTGTTGCATGGCTTGTTGATTGCTCATCATGATGGCGATTTGGCGGATTTGTTCTGCTTCCATTCTCAACCTTTGAATAAGTTGTTCACCAGGTTGCTGGTTGCCACAGAAACGGCAAAACCGCATGCTATCATGAAGCGATTGTCCACAACTCACACAGAAAGCCATTGTTTCACCATTTCAACGAAAAACGCCGTCCTATTTCATCCTTGTTCAATGAACTTGAACTCAGTATTGGACTTGTCCTCTCAATTTCAGTTAACTGAGGTGAGTTCCATAAAGACAGGCCAGGTTTCAAATCCGACTGCAGCGGCTCGTTCGTTGATCGAATCCCATCGTGGATCATCGACCATATCGCTCGGTTCTACACCTTGAGCAATGAGTTCCGAAACGAGGGCTCGGAATTCAATCTCAATCTCTGATTGAGGTTCTTCTGGTTCAGGTTCTGGAATGGTTTCATCTGGTGTTGGTTCAGGTGAAGGAGTTGGTAATGGAACATCTTCTTGCAATTCATCACCAGCCGCTTGCATTTCCTCAAATCCATCGGTTGTTGCTTTAACAATGGCTTCAGTGACCGATTGAGGCCCGTCCGCATCATCCGCTTCAACTGTAGGTAGAGGTACGGACTGATGTTCAGCAATCTCTACTTCACTTGCATCGATTGTTTCAGCGATCTGTTCAGGTTTTGGCACAACTGGTTCTTCCACAACAGGTTCGGGTGTTGCTGGTTCTGCTGCCCGACCAACACCGAGAATTTCGGCTTGTTGACGGGCTAGTTCTGCTGCTTGTCGTCGAGGAAGACTTACGAAACACTTGTTGGGAATCGATGTTGGCGGGAATGGGAGATAATATCGGTCAATTGCAGGGAGGCTCGGATGTCGAAAACAGATCATGGTGATGTTCTCAAATCCTCGTTGCGCAGGTACGTCGACAGAAAATGGAACAGGTTGGACGGAAATTGAACTACGAACCCATTTCTCTGTTGTGACCATGTGTTGCATCCATGGTCCAAGATCGGTTGCTGCTAAATCGAGAAATTGGAAGGATGCATCACGAGGGTTCAGTCCTTGTTCCTCGAGCAGCCTTGCCTCAGCACGGGGGCGGTGAAAGACACCGATGACTGGTTGGCCATGTTCGACCATATCGCCATGCATTTCCAGAATCTTTCGTTCTTTTCTCGGACAAATCAGCATCACCTGCATACGAAGTGATTCAGGGTCGTAGATGTCATGCCATCGTTCCTTCGCTTCTGAAAGGAGCCCATCGATGGTTGTTCCCGGAATCATTGCTGTAATACCCATGCGCTCACGATACCTTTGATGAAGAAGGGGGATTTATGTCTACTGATGGAATCAAGTTGTTCTGGTAAGCCAATTCTGCGAGCAAGAGCACGCCACCAGCAGCACCACGAATTGTATTGTGCGATAGTGCACGGAATGAGATTCGACCATCGACAACATCGATGAGTTGAACTGTTGTTGTCATCCCAGCTTTGAGGTCGCTGGATGGGTCGATGGACTCCATCGTTTGACCGTTCCAAAGGAATGCTTGACGGGTTGGCTCGGACTGAACAACAACCATCGGAATTTCTGGTTGGCTGGGGAGTTGAAGAAGGTGCTCTGAATATCCGTTAGACAACAATTCATCGATTTCTTCGTAGGTTGGCGAATTTGCAACGTGGACCTCCACATTCACGATGTGACCGTCTCTTTCATCAACTCGTTCGCATTGAACATCCCATTCGATTCCTTCGACACGTAGGATCTTTTCAGCCTCTTCAACGATCTTTTCAGCCTCACCTTCAATCTCGTTTCCAACTGCCTTTGATCTTAATTCCTCATCGAGTAGAAGTTTCCAACCTGCACCCGATAATGCTTGCTCGCTTCGAACGACCACCTTTTCAATCGCATGTTGTTGTGTTAACAAAAACAGTGGATGAAGCACTGGAATCAATGTACAGTTTGTTGCACATGCATGAAGGGCTGCTCCATCGGATGGTCCTATCAATGCCTCAGGGTTGACATCAGCAACGATAAGCGGCACGTTTGGATGCATTCGGTAAGCGCTTGCATTTGAAAAGACGTGGATTCCTGCTTCAACAAGACGCTTTTCAATTTCGAGAGCTGGCTGGCTTGGTAGTGCACTAAATGCAAGTTGGACATTTTCTTTCAACAGAGTATTGGTAAGTTGTTCGGAATGGATATCAATAATTCGAAGTTCACTTTCTTCAATCGATTGTGGGCGAGGTTCATCGAGATGCCAATCAAAATCCGAAAGCAATGTGCCACCTGATTGTCCAGCGACGGCAACCAATTCGAACCATGGATGCATTGCAATCCGTTGTTGCATCCGTTGTGAAACAAGACCAGAGGCGCCAAGGATTGCAACCCCGACACTTGCCATGTTGGTGACTTGAAGACGATTGATTTAGTCCCTTGCTTTCTTGGTTTGAAGCAAAGCATATCTTCAAGTGCTCGGCATTCAAGCATGCCCCATGGAGAACACTACCATCCAAGCCTTTGCCCACTGTGACGGCCCTTGTGGCGTCTACGACCCTGCGAGTGCACGCGTTGCAGCAGAAGCCGTGCAATCGATGACCAAGAAAATGGTCGCACTTAGCAGCGGAGATGCTGACAAATCATCCGCCTCATACATTAATACCATGAGCCGCTATGCCGCCATCAAGGAAGAAGAAGCACAGAAGTGCAAGGATGAATTACTTGTCCTGTGGACCGATTTCTTCAAGCCACAACATCTTGAATCCAATCCTGATCTCCACACCACCTTCTGGATGGCTGCAAAACTTTGTTCCGCTTGCAAAGTTGAAGTTTCGGAACAACACGCTCAGGAATTGATGGACGCTGTTGAAGAAATTCACAACATGTTCTGGGCTACAAAGGGACGAGACGTCTCTTGGGTCCGTGCAAGCTGAGGCGATTCGTTGGAAGCATTGGCCATTGTCGTGAGTGGCGACAGCATGTGGCCCACGCTGAAGAACGGTGATGTCATTCAAGCAGTGCCATATGATGGACAAGACCTGCACGTTGATGATTTACTGGTTTTTTATGATCCTCGAGATTCATCCAGAGTTTGCATTAAACGTTTGAAACGAATTGAAGCAAATGGTTACTTTGTCGAAGGCGATAACCCTGATCCAACGGCTTCAACGGATTCGCATAATTATGGGCTCATCTCTGAAGATTCAGTGATTGGGTTCAAACGCTAATTTTCCATCACCGAGTTCTTCCTCAACGGGAAGAGGGAACAGTTTGCGAACGAGGAGTTTCCGAAGAATCGATGAACCATCTCGAAGTGAACCGAGTTTTGCTTCCCCTATTCGTGCTCCATATGAGACTGGAATGTTTGCGAGAGGGATGCCAGAGATTGCGCATTGAGCATACATTTCGGCTTCGATTTCAAAATCCATGCTGTTGAGATTCATTCGTAGAAGCGCTTGACGATCAAAGAGCCAGTAGCCACTGCAGACATCATGAATCTCAAGTCCATGCAGAATCACTGCGGACCATGTAAGGATATGATTTCCAATCCAATTGAGTGGTGACATCGCATCTTTGGTCATCAACGAATTCAATCGATTTCCAACAACAACATGTCCAGGAAGAAGTTGTTCGAGCATGGGCAACATGTCGTTTGGACTGTAAGTTTGGTCTGCATCGAACATGACAACTGCATCGTACGTATTGCGAATAGCGTGGTCAATACCAACTCGAACCGCTTCACCTTTTCCACGACTTGGTTGAACGATGACATTGCAACCCGCATCAATTCCAATTTGACGGGACGCATCTGTGCTTTTCCCATCAACGATGAGGACCTCTGCACCCCACCCCTTCTTCTCAAGCGCTTCGTATGGAATCGTTTTCAATATGACATCCAAACCCTCTGCCTCATTGAGCACGGGCAGGAGAATCATGAGACGTTTCACATGAACGCCTTCCTTGTTGTTGTTTTTCATGCCTTCGCATCATTGATGCGTTTCAGTTCGATATGATGCAATCTCAGGCCAGTGGAATCAAAAATTTCTGAACTTCGTCCTGAAAAGCCAAGTGGATTGATCCAAGTGGTTCCATCTTCTTCCAGCGTGATTGCAAAATCGAAGGTTGTGTTGAGTTTGGCGTTCATGCATTGGTGATTCCAACCTGGGTTTGCTTCAACTGGGACGGATTGGCCATTCAATGCAATTTGATAGGATTCAAATGAACCAATTTGTTCGTAAACAATGCATACTTGATAGGTGCCAACGGTGTTGGAATCGTTCACAACATTGTCCCATGAATAGTATCCTTTTCCGATGAGATTCATCCGCTCAGTTCCACGATCTAACGGGTCATTAAATCGATGATTTCGCCAAGGGTCTTCCTCAAGTTGGCAACCTTTCGTCGTCTCACAAACGGTAGTGTTCAACGCAATGAAGTCAAGAACACGCGAAGGGGAGGGGACGTCCCATAATTTCCAATATCGTGCACCTTCAAAGGACTGTTCCATACTCCAGTAGGGTGAAGGTCCAAGCGTGAGTGCAATTGTTCCAATAGGGCTTGATAGAGCATAACCAATTCCTAGCTGTCGCAATGTTTGGACATCATCCATTCGAAGAGCAGTTGTTGCTTGAGCCTGTATGCTCTCATCGAGTGTCAGCAAGCCAAGTGTTGGAACGCTACTGGTTTGAAATGATGGATTGAACGCAAAAGCATGACCCCAGTGAATGTTTTCAGTGTAAACAAATTGATCTGGAGGGTGGTTTGCAAGATACTCTCGAAGTTGAATATCACCTGATGTTGTGGCATGGAGTTCATCGTGTTCGGACAACTGAACCATCAATCCAACTGCGAACAAAGAGCCCATAAGGAGAATGACAAGGAAGATTGTGCTGTACAAAGGTCGAATGAATGGATCCATTTCTAAACCAAACCAGGATGCTTCTTCATCGATGTTCGTCAATGAAGTCGAACGACTTGCGAGTAAACCAACAATGATTGCAAGAGGTATGTGGTATGCATGCAATGCCATCGAATAAAGCGTGTACGATAAGAGGCTCAAGACTTGGATGTTTGCAAGCCCTTCAACCAAGTGAATGAACGAAAATAGCCACAGTATGAAGAACCAACATGAAAGCAAACGAATTTCAAGACTCTGTCGGCCAAGATAGATACATGCACCTGCGATAAGCATCAAAGGACCATTGTACATGAGCATCGGTTTCCCTCCTTGCCAACCATATTCAGCAAAGACAGGCTCACTCAACATTCTTGGTGCGAAGAAGAGAAGCGCGATGACAAACATCGCACTGATGATGAAGATTGACGTCAAGAAAATAGGCTTCCTGTTGACCTTTTCATCCTCTGATAATCGTTGACGCATCAACAGACTTGCAACGAGTAAAGCTGCAAGATACATAGCTCCCGTGGGGTGTATCAATACGGTGCAAAAGGAGAGAAATACGAACGCAGTGATGTGATAGCGTAAGGACTGATGCAACGGTCGAAGAACGATCATCAGGCCGGTGATTAATCCGAGTTGACTTGCTACGGTTGGATAACCTGAGTCAAACACTTTTGCAAACAGTGCAAACGAAGCCCCCATTGCAAGAACGCTGGAAGCCCCTGCTCCGAGCCGATCCATGCACCCCCAGATTCCAATCAGAATTCCAAACAGTGAGAGATGGCCGAGAACGAGAATGCTTTCTTCTATGGATGCGCCAGTGATGTTTGAAAGCCAAGCGAGCAAGGTTGGAAACGCAGGCGGATATGTCCAAACGCCTGAATTTGGTGCTGGAACGTCGAACGTGCCTGTTTGTCCAACACTTGTTGCAAGCGTGCTGAAACCAATCCAATCCACGCCGAATGGTCGATCAAACATCAACAATGGAATCAATGTCAGAAAACAAAAACATCCAGCAGCGATTTGAAGGATTGGATTGCGATTCGCTTGAAACCACTGTTGGGCTGCAACTTCTTGTTCAATTTCAGGTTCAGATTCACTCAAAACAATACCGTGAATGGCCGCTTCCATCTTCTGCCATTGAGTGTATGTTGATTTTTCAACATGGACCTTGCGAAAGAGAAAGGCGATTGAGAACGCATTGACAAGCATCAACATCATGGTCAGGTTCGTAACGGTCCAGAGATTGACAACGAACAACAATCCGGAAACGCCGTACAATGTCAGAAGACCAATTGGGAAGCATAACAGGGCTTTTCGGAATGTATCGGCAGATGCATCAAGGATGCGAAGGAGTGCAAGCCCAGGGGCGATTGTGGGGAGAATCAGTATCAGCACAACCTCCCACATAGAACGTGGCTTCTTATTGCACTCCATCAAGTTCATGCATGAACTCTTAGAGGAGAATCCCTTCTTCGGGTCATGTGGGGTTGCACCGATTTGGCTGGGACAGGAAACAACCAGTTCCACCCAATCGTTCAACTGCCAAGCGAGTATTGGGTGCTCAATCTCCAGAAACCACAGAGTGATTGGAACCAACATTTCGAGTATACCATTGGTCGGTACGATGAGGATCGAAAAGGAATGTACACGCAAGCACTGTTCGGAGGCGAGCGAACCATCCATGTTGGGCTTGATATCGGAGGCCCTGCAATGACACCGGTCTTCGCATTCGAAGATGGCATCATTCACAGTTTTGCTGACAACGATGAAGATGGTTCCTACGGTCCGACGATCATCACTGAACATCAACTTATCATCGAAGGGCAACGTCGTAGAATTTGGCTTCTCCATGGCCATTTATCTCGTCAGTCGTTGTTCGGTCTCAATGTGGGTACTCGTATCAACAAAGGCGACCAAATAGCTTCGATTGGTGAAGAACATGAGAATGGCGGTTGGCCTCCACATGTTCATCTTCAACTGTCGTTTGTTGAGCCTTCTGAGCCCGATTTGCAAGGTGTTGTCTCCCCTGAAAACAGAGAACAAGCTCTCGGGATGTATCCTGATCCGAGAAACATCTTGGGAAACTTATACTGAGGCATCATCTGCAAGGTATGCCTTCAATGCTTGAATTGGGCGAATCGCTGAAGGATCCTTTCCGTGAAGGAAGGCAAGTGCAATGGTGAGCCAATCCATCACAATGCAATGGTGAAGGAGCGCTTCGAGCAATGATGTTCCCTCGCCATGAATCTTCCAAGCATAATCGGTTGGCGTATGTTCAATCATCCAATCGATACGACGTCGAACGCGCTGATGCATTCCATCCCACGTCAAGAACAAGGTTGCTTGATTGATACGTTCAGGGTCTGCATCATCGGATAGTCCTCCCCATGCAACGATTTCGTTATGGTTCATTTCTGGAACAATCCCAATTCGCCCAAATCGACCAGAATTCTCGTTCAATTGATTCTTGAATCGCACCAGAGCAGGTTGCATGTCATTTGACCCGAGCAAAGCGATAGGATGATCCATTAATGCCATGGCAAGGTCGAGCAAAGGCGCTCCTGATGGTTTACGAAAATCATTGGACTGAGATGCATATTCCAAACGAACCATCATTGCTTCCCGCTCTTCCTGGGATTGAGATGGAAGTATGCCAATTGTTTCTATCAGGGCAAGTTGTCGAGAAAAGAGATGGCCAAAAGCTGTTCGTGGAGGCTGTCCTCCGGTGGATGGAATCAAATGACAGTCATCATACAATTCGCATAAACCTGCAAGAATTCCACCTGTTGCAATGACGATCACGGTTGCTCCTTGTTTCAAAGCGGATTCGGTTGCTGCAACTGTTTCTTCGGTGTTCCCGCTGTGCGATGTGGCCAATATTAACCAGTCATTTGTCCACCATGATGGAAGTTCATAGGTACGGTTAACGACCAATGGTTTGGAACCATCTGCATCTGCGAGGCGTGCGAGGAAATCACCACCTGCTGCAGAACCTCCCATTCCAAAACAAAGTACGCCTTTCCAGTTGCGCGATTGAATGGAATGAAGCCACGACAAACGTTCCTCAGTAACCACAGAAAAGCCGATCTCAAGATCGGAGACAAAGGATTCTGTGAACCCAATCATGTCCTCAGTGTCCAATTGCTGACAGAGTTCATCGATGTTCAACGTCTCATCGCCCATGGCTGTATGGAAGGTTTGACCTTCATATGCACTCCTATGATTTAGCGTGGTCAAGTGCCATATCATGGAGTGCGATGAATTCACCATCGATTTTTGCAAGACGTAATTGTGAATCTCCATTGAAATCCCATGGAAGTCGAACCGATGTCATCTGCCAGTTGCCTGGATCGAGGAACTCTGCTGCTGAATCGTCAAGGTTGAGAATGTCCACGAGCAAATGATCTTTCATTTGAGCAAGCACCGTTACGCCATCCAAATCACGCCACGTAGCTCCTGTACGTTCTTGACGCGAAATTCGCTCCATAATCGCTCCATCCTTGCTCCATGAACTTGGACGCCACAAATCACCTCGCCAACGAACAACATCTCCGAGATCATAGCCCGGTTTTCGATACAAAAGCGTAAGACGAGTCACATCAATACCATCTTTACGGCCGACCGTAGAATTTGTTTCCGTGACTTGCCCTCCCCACGTTTCAGTCAGATGTCGGCCCCATGCGCGTGCTAATCCTTTCGAACCCATCACAACATCATAACCTCCAGTAACTGGCCCTTCATTTGTAATGAAGAACATCGGGTCATCGCTGAGATTTTCGATGACTGCATCAAGACTCGAACGCAGATTGTTCAACTCTTCTTCCTCGAGCCGACGACCGGTCGAACGTAGTTGGACAGTCGCCTCGAAGTAATTCCCTGCACGACGGGTGCAGGTTAAGCAGACGCCGTTCGAACGTCGTGCTCGCATCGTATGCTCTTCTGTGTATAGCAAATCATCGATGACACCTTCCATTTGCATGTGAATCAACGTATGTCGGTCCGAAACAATTTGAGGCTCAAATCCTAGACCAATTTCTTCGGCATCTTGATGAAACGCTACATTGCGTTGAATCAGTTCATCCCAAAGCGTGTCTTCTGGAATGCTCACCCATCGACCTTGGATGTCGATGAGTCCACAACGCGCACATTGGGTGAAATTCGTATTTTCAGGAACATTCGCCAGTTTGGTTCGTTTGCGAGTGCATGCCTCACACATTCGGTCCGAGAAAAGGGGTGGGTCGCTACCACAAACGAGACAAAAATCGCCTCCAAGTTCTCGATTCATGGATTTCACTCCTCTTCGTTTTTGTTTCGACGAACGTGTTGTTCAACTGCCTGAATTCGTTGTTCAAGATCGCTGCTTCGTGTAAAGACGGTCCATGTCCAGATGCCGATTGCGATGAGCATCCCAAGGTAGGCGACTGCAAGATATGTCAAACCCTCCGCCATAATCAACACCTAATCCATTGGTTCTTGAATGCTTTCCAATCGTTGTTCAAGGGAGGTAATTCGCATGCTCATGAGAATGTGGCCAATGATAAACGTCGTGAAGGAGAGTGCGCCGATGAGAAGAATAAGTGCCATCTCTCCGTTCAGACTACCACTGTCTCCCCCGCCAACAACTGGACCAGGGTGACGAATTTGCCACAATCGAGTTGCAACATATGTGACTGGTACGAGGACGAAACCAAACAGTCCAAAGGTCGAAAACGTGTCTCTGGTTTCAACACCGTCTGGTTGTGAAGGTCGCCCTAGAACCAAAAACAAGGCAAGGAACGTGAGCAAACCGAACGTGTTCAAACGAACATCGGTCCAATCCCAAGGAACTCCCCATTCAGCAGAACCCCACACCATGCCACTCCAAACCGTCATCAGTCCAGTAGCAAGCCCGGCTTCTGCACCGGCAACATGCATTCTCCAGCCAAGATCCGATCGTCGAAAGAACCACATTGCTGAACCGAGAAAGAGGACGCCGAATGCGATGAATGCTGCCCAAGCAGCTGGAACATGCCAGTAGAAGATACGCTGAGCATCAGGCGACTCAAAGGCGTTGATGGATACACTTGGTGCCTTGAGGAATGCGAGGGCAAGTGTAAGACCAATGCCTACGAATCCGAGCAGAAGCACATATTCTGCAATTCGTTTGGTCATAGCCGTTCCACCCAATCTTTTGCTTTGAAGCATTGCATTCATAGCAGGTTTGAATCTGTTATCCATTGAACGATGAGTGCAAATGGAAGAATAAGAATCGGTGTCAAAATTCTCGTGTATGCGGCCTTTGGACGGGCCAATCTTGAGGTTGCCAAGTCCATCCATCGAACAACCGCCATCGTTGTAATCGTCACCAAACCTCCAATGAGAACCAATTGCCAAGAAAGGTCTGCATCGAATCCAAGTTGTGCAAGCGCTGTCAAACCTGTGCCGAGAACGAACCCATGTGCATAGGAGTGAGGGATTCCTTGTCGATGTGCTTTCCACCAATCAAGTGCTCGATGTTCATGAAGCATCGAAATCATGTTATCGCCAACAAGACCTGCGGCGAAAGCGGCACTCAAGAACAATCCAGATGCTTGAATGAGATTGGAATCAGTGGCTGCTGGATCAACAAGCGCAAGGAGAATGCCTAAGGTGAGAAAACCTGCTATTCCATTGCTTGCAACCGTTGCAAGTGTTCGCTGATTCAAAGCTAAACTTGTCCGTATGGCCACATGCTTGCGAACTGCATCGGTTTTTGTGTCATGATGTGGAAGTGGTTCGGACTCACGGACATCGTTTGGAATCATCTCATTTCCATTGAATACATCTGTTGCACATGCGACGAAATCTGCATGATGACTTGCGAGAAGAAGAGCGTGACCCCTTTTCCGAAGCGCGTGAAGGTCTTCGACAAGTTTTGCTCTTGATGCTTCATCAAGTCCTGCGCCTGGCTCGTCAAGAAGGATCAACTTTGCTTGTTCTCCGACAAATCCCGGTAGAATGCCTGCGAGCATGGCGACCTTTCGTCGCTGCCCTCCCGACAAATGTGCAACCAAATCATGGCGACGGTGAAGAAGGTTGTAGCGTTCAAGCCATGGTGTCACATCGACTCGCCCGTCTGTGAGATCCATTGCATTGAGAAGGTGCTCCTCAACACGCTGGCTTCCGATGCACCCATCGGATTGCAACGTCAAACCAAAGGCGTGATTTGGTCGTTTTGAGCGACCCGAAGCGTCAATGAGCAACGCATTGTGATGTCGAACTTCACCTGATTCAAGAGGCAATAATCCTGCAGCAACCTCGATGATTGTCGATTTCCCTGCGCCATTTGCACCATTAAGCAGGACCAACTGTCCTTGTTTTAATTCGAGATGAAGGTTCTTCAAGACAATCGAAGAACCGCGACGCACCGTGACGTCATCGAGTCTAAGAAGTGTCTCGCTCATATCCCTGCCAAAACCCACACATGAATGAATGCTACGTCAGGACAAGACCCATATTCGTGCAAAGATTGGGAGGTGTATGGGGCAGTTGTATCTCACAACATTCGGTGCCTCAGAATGGTTGATTCTCATTCTTTGGCTGTTCGCAGTTGCAACACCAATCGCCTATTCCTTTCGCAACAAAACGCCTATTGCACTCGGTATATCGGTAGGATTGCTTCTTGGCTACATCGTTCAGTACGCATTTGTTGTTCTTGCGTCCTACGGCGTGGAATTAAAATTCGTATGGTTTGACTTCCGGCTGATTCCAAACCGCCTAGATTCAGTCGTTCACATTCCCACACTGTTCACTGCTGGTTTTCTTCACAGCATGAACGACGTGACGCACGTTCTTGGAAATGTATTGGTCATTGCTTTGGTCGGAATACCGCTGGAACAACGTCTTGGAACGAAACGCTTCACGATGATCTATGTTGCAGGATTGCTTGGTGGCTCCATCGCATGGGTGTGGTTCAATTACGAATCAGGAACGCCTTCATGGGGTGCTTCAGGTGCCGCATATGGTCTTCTCGGAGCTTACTTGTCCGGCTGGCCAAAAGATGAAATTCCATTCCCACTCATTCTCATTCGTCCATGGCCAGTGACCGTCATCGCGTTGTTTTATTTCGGATTTGAATTGATTCGTGCGTTCAATACCGTTGGCTTAGGTGGCGCTTCGACCGTGGCGCACATGGCGCACATCGGTGGATTCGTCCTTGCTTATGCTCTGCTCCCATTGGTTGCGAGGGGAGGGCCGTATCCGATGGGGATTGTCGATGGTGGGCCGAAAGGATTTGGCTCATCTCGTGCGGGTTTTGATCAAATGAAATCTTCGATGGCGGATATTTCGATGATGGACGACCCTTGGACTGAATTGGGGCTTGAAGTTCCGAAAAAACTCCGAGAACCTCTTCGGAAATTACGAGAAGCTGGCGATGAAGCAGAAACACGGATTGCATGGATGGAACACATCTCAGAAGCGGGTGATTGTCCTGTTTGTCTTGCCCCTCTTGGCATGGTTGAACGACGGACTGGGCCTCAATTGCAATGTTCAAAAGAACCGAAACATCTCTCTTGGCCAAAACTGCCCTAATTTGGTGAATTGAATAAACGTTGAAGCGATACCATCAAAATATATCGATTTGTGGTTATGTATGGCGATTATGAGCGGAGCGTCTACATTTTCCAATCCAAGGCAGGCATTGTTCTTGGTTTTGCTGATGCTTCTCCTGCCTTTGGCATCGCAATCACAGGCCATTGACAACACGCCAGTCATCGAGGAACCAACGCACGCACCACCGATTCTCGTTGAGGGCCTTCCACCTCTTGTATGTGGTGAAGAACTCTGCGATCGTCCGCTGCGAATGTTTGACCGTGACGGTCGTGAAGCGCACAGAGAGTATGGTTGGTGGCAAGCGTATGGCCCTGACCTTGATTGGAATGGCATGGACGACCGTCTTCAGCGCGTCATGGGTGGTATGGAGTCCATTTCTCCAACAGCCATTCTTGGACCAGATGGTCGAAAAACTGTAGCGATTGTTGTTGACTATGCCTGGTATCCTACGTTTGATGAACGTGATGAACTCATATCCGTTCTCAAGGAGCATGGTTGGATAGGAATGAAAGAAGGTGCTTTCTTCGAAGTTATTGAGAGCATTGATGCAATCGCCGTCGACAAAGTCCCTGTTTCAGCATTGATGGACATCTATCATCTCGAAGGTGTTGTTGTTGTTGAAATGCAAAATGTCATGGTTCCATTCAATGATGTAGCCACTCGGGCTGCACTTACCCGTTCTTCAGCAGAATACAATGACATAGGTTTCGCTAAGGATTATACTGGTTCCGGTGTTATCATCGCAGTCCTCGATACAGGTGTCGATAACGAACACCGATCATTGAATGATTTTGATGATGTGGACGATGCTCCCGATCTTGATCCAACCTCATATTCGGACCAGAAATGGTTTGCCGGATATGATGCAACTGCAACAACGCCTGACGAATCAGGTCAAACAGATCCCGATGACAACAACGGGCATGGCACCCACGTCGCAGGCTCTGCGCTCGGAACTGGTGATGCATCAAGAATCCACATGGGCACTGGACCGGGAGCAGGTCTTGTCGATGTCAAAGTTTTGAGTGGTACTGGGGCTACGAATGCCCAGTACTCATATCGTGGTCTTCAATGGGTTCTCAACAATACCGATACGGACTGGGGTGTTAACTCAACATACAACGGCATACAAATCGCTTCTATGTCCTATGGTTCTGTCGAAAGCAACCCTCTCGATCCAGGGAACGGAGATAACGGTTCCAGTGCTGATGCAGCTCTTGTGAATATTCTCTCCAATGCGGGTGTTGTTTGTGTTGTTGCAATGGGGAATGATGGTGCCAACCGAGTGCCGTCACCAGCCAGTGCTGATGAAGCAATCTCCATTGGCTCTGTTGATGACCAAGGGACGGTTAATCGAGAAGATGACATCTATTCCTCATTCTCGAATTATGGCCCCAGACTTGACGATGGTGACGGTAATTCGTCCGATGAAGAGAAGCCAGATCTTACAGCATACGGTACAAACATCATGTCGGCACAAGCAGTTGCTGGTGGGTTCACAACACCATTGCCAGGAGGTGGTGGAAACATGGCGGGTGATGGATACGAGGAAAAGTCCGGAACGAGTATGGCAACTCCAATTGCTTCGGGTATTGTTGCAATGATGCTGGAGGCCGATCCTTCGTTGACGCCAAGGGACGTCAAGGAGATCCTACGAAATTCTGCTGAGCCTCGAGGCGAGGCAACGAATCCTGGATCTCGTTGGAATGCGTATTTTGGATATGGAATCATCGATGCATCCTGCGCAATATCTCTCCTTAAAAACTCAAATTGTGCAAAAGGTTTAGTCTATGCGGAAAGTGAAGTCAATGCAAGTTTCCCCGTTCATGGTGCATGGATGATGGCGAACACAATGACTCGATTTTCTGGCGAGGTAAATACCTCTGAAGCCGATTACAAGGAAGTGCAAATCTACATTGAACAGCATTTCCCGTTTGTTGATGTATTGCCAAAAGGCGGCCCAGATGAACCTGACGGAGATGGTTTGCATGACAGACCTCCTGAAGTGTTGCTGAATTGGACAACGGTCAACGGAACAATGGATTATTGGTTTTATGATTTTGAAATCCCGAATTCATGGGTGGAATCAAACGATTTAGGTTTGCTTCTGAAAGCCATTGCATACGATGAAGATGGAAATCAATCGGGTACTGCGCAACGAGTTTACCAAGTCGGTCGAACAGGAATGGCTCTCAATTCACCGATTTCCCGGAATGTACTGACTGGAACCGTTCAGGTGACAGGCAGCGTTGAGGGTGTTGAGCACGATCGAATCGAATACAAAGTCGACGATGGCGAATGGAAAACTGGTACAACGTTGACCAACCACTCAGGACCAGGTCAAGATGGCTATTCTTCATGGAACTTTATGTGGGATACCTCCGAAGTGGGCGACGGTTTCCACGAATTCTATGTACGGATGGTAAATAAGACCGGTTTTGAAAGTCCGATTTCTCAGAGAACATATACGACGGACAACATTCCTCCAGCACCATCGCTCCGATTCCAAGGTGATATTGAGTTGTTTGACCAGAAACTTCCGGCAGAATCCGCCTATGCTGGAAGTTTACTTGAGGTGAAATTCGATGTGTACAATGCAGGCGACAAGGTTGCGAACGATATCTTTGTTCGTCTTGTTGCTCCAGGCGAAGCGTCGGAGATTTATCCTTCCCAAGGTATCATCCCGTCGCTTGAAAAGGGTGAAACCGTTGGTGTGACTCTCTATTGGGAAGCGACCGTTCCCGGATTGCATGATGTCAAGATTGAACTTGATCCAAACGATGTGCAAGGGGATCCAGAACCTGATGACAATGTCCTCACGTTCCCATTTGAAATTCGTGAACGTCCAAATCAGGCAGTTCTTCGATATCTACCAGGCGCTGTGACAACGGTACCAAATGTTCCTTTGGTGAATGAAGACTATACCATAAGCGTTCGAGTTGATAATTTGGGCCTATCAAATGCAATCGCATTAGAGGTGGACTTGGAGTATTTCGTGCCAGATGTAGGTTTCCAAGCGATTGATACCGAGAAGATTGGGTTTGTTCCAGGGGCTACGGTTGAAACGGGTTCAGAAACCGTCCAATTCACCCATCGAAGCAAAGAGGTAGGCGCCGTTCTTTACCGAGCAACGTTGTCGGGTGATGGTGTTGAGAGCGAATTTAGTCAGCATCTGTTCACGGTTGCGGTTAGCGATGTATCTTCGGGCCAATGTTGTACAACACTTTCTCTGTCAGAAGAGGAGTATCCTGTCGCCTTTGCTGGAATTGAAAGTTCAACACTTCTCTTCACGACCATCGACGGTGAACTGCATGTTCGTTCGATGACAAAGGATTTGCAATTACTTACAGACACACTTGTTGACAAAAACTGGGGTGGAGAAATTGATGTTCTTGTCAGAAACGATGGGCTTGTGCATGCAGCTTGGACAAGTCGGACGCAATCTCAACAAGGCTACTTCCTCAACGATGTTGCCATGACATCGTTTTCAGTTACTGGGCAGATGCTTCCAATCCATCACCATCTTATGCCATTGAAGATATCAGAAGGCCAGTATTGGGGAATCGATCTCGCACAAGAAGATGATACTGTTGTCCTATCCGGCTATTTCAGAAACATATCGACAGGTGGCTCATGGACGGATCTCACATCGATTTTTAGTATTCATTCATCATCCCCAGACGTTGGGGAAAATTGGACCGACATGCAGATACATATTCCGGTGATTGACATCCATCCCGATGACGGTGATCAATTGGCTACTGTACTCTTGGATGATGAATTGCATGTCCTCTATCAAGAACTACGAGATGATGTAACAGGTATTGAGCGAAGTGGCCTCATGTACTCCAGAGGTGAGTTAACTTCAAGCCAGTGGAGTTATCAGTCATCGCTCGGTGATGAGGCAAAATCTGCTCAACTCGGAACATTGCCTATTGGTGATGAAACGATGTTCTTTGCCGCTTGGATTGAAGGTACTGGAAACGAAGCATCGATCGCAGTTCTTGCTTCCCAGGGTACGTGGACGGAAGATGTTGAACGTACGCCAGCTCCCGGTGCGATGACGTTACTGTTCAACCCTCGTGATGATGTGATCGAAGTTGTGTATGATGAAATCACGGTACGTGGAGAAGTTGCTCGATATGGATTGCTTACCATCGGTGAGACAAGCGGTGAGGAAGTTCCTGTGATTGGCCTTGGTAACATCGTCTCTGAAAAGAAGAGTTTGCTTGGATACAGTATGAATGAACAGGATGGAATCCTGTTTACAGTATCGGCAACTGGACGCTTCTCAATGCAAAAATTCCTCATGGATTCGCCCCAAGAGAAAGCTGAGCCACAGTCATTCCTCGAACAGTTCCTCGAACCTCTTCCTGGTTCGGATGAATTCAAAGTGAAAGTCTTCATGGGTGTTGTTTCGATCTTGTTCATCATTTTCATTCTCGTTGTAATCTCACTACGTTCAAGCAGGAAGCGAGAAGATGTTGATGACGTTGTTCTAACGGACGATGATGAAGTAGCAATTATGATTCAAGTGCAAGATGATGAGCCTGAGGAAGAACTGGTCGCTTCAGTTCCAATCAGTGGTCCAGTCGAAGTCGAGATGGAAGAGCCAACGCTTGCTGATGAATTGGAAGCAAAGAGCAACGCTGGTGAAGGAAATGCTCGTTTGAATCGACGCATGAAGCGAAAGCAAGATCGGGAAGTTGCTGAGATTGTGGCAAAAGGCTTGCCTCCTTTGCCGACACCTGCTGAATTGCCCCCATTGCCACAGGTTGACCTTCCGGACTTGCCTCTTCCAACTGAAGGCGCTCTTCCTCCATTGGGTGAATTGCCACCGCTTCGCCGTCAGGCAACCTGCCCCTCATGCAAGGCAAACTTCCCTGTAACCGACATCACACGTGCCCAAGTCACATGTCCAATCTGTTCGGAACGTTTCAATTTGTGAAGTGACAAAATGTGCGGAATCTTTGGATACATTGGGCATCAAAATGCCTCTTCATTGCTCGTCAAAGGGTTGTTGCGACTCGAATATCGAGGTTATGATTCGAGTGGTATCGTCGTAAAAAACGGTAAACTGGAATCGTACAAAGATATTGGAAAAATTTCTGAGATGGCTTCATCATTACCGACGCTCAAAGGATCAATTGGCATTGCCCACACTCGCTGGGCAACACATGGAGGTGTAACAAAGGAGAATGCACATCCTCATCTAAGCAACGATGGTAACGTTGCCATCGTACATAATGGAATCTTACAAAACTCAGATTCATTACGAAAGCGATTGGTTGACTTAGGTATCGAATTGAATTCAGAAACCGATTCGGAGGTTTTTTGCCATTTCATCTCAATGGATTTGGAACAAGGAAAAACACCCCTAGAAGCTCTTCAAAATGTCCTCTCAATCGCTCGTGGAACATGGGGGCTTTGTGTGCTTTTCCTTGAACATGATTTTGTTTTGTGTGCTCGAAATGGTTCTCCGTTGATCATCGGGCGCGGGAAAGATGAGATGTTCATCTCAAGCGATCCTCATGCAATACGTGAACATACGGATCAATTGGTTGCATTAGAGGATGGACAAATTGCACAAGTTGATGCACATCAATTTCAAGTGATGAAAGTCGATGGTAAGAAAGTCAAATCCAGCCTCTTGCATTTGGAAGAGGAATGGGGCGAGAGTGAATTAGGAAGTTATCCGCATTTTATGTTGAAGGAAATACATGAGCAATCCCAGTCGTTGCAACATTGCATTTCTGGACGGTTGCGTTCGGCAGAAGGAACGTCTGTATTGGGTGGTCTTCAAGTTCAACACCAAGAGTTAGCACAACTTCCTCACGTTCGTTTGATTGGTTGCGGTACTGCCTTGCACGCTGCTCAAATTGGACAAGTTCTCATCGAACAATGGGCACGTATTCCTGCAGTATCGCATATTGCAAGTGAATTCAATGCAAACGATCCGGTCATCAATCCAAAAGCACTCCATCTTGCTATCTCACAATCCGGTGAGACCGCAGATACACTCTCTGCAGTCAAGGAGATTCAACGTAAAGGTGCTGATGTTTATGGTATTGTCAATGTTGTCGGTTCAACCATTGCTCGACAATGTGGAAAAGGGGTTTACATTCACTCAGGTCCTGAGCAATCGGTCGCTTCAACCAAGGCGTTCACGAATATGGTTGGTGCACTTGCTCTTTTCTCACTCCAATTAGGACGAAGCCGTCATCTTTCGAAAACAAAAGGCAAGTCCATCGTAAAAGAAATGCGAAATCTTCCTGAAAAAATCCGGACCTATCTTGAGAATCCTGGGCCGATTGAAGAAGCGGTTCAATTGGTAACGCAAGCAAAGAGTGTCCTGTTCTTAGGTCGTGGTATCTCTTCGCCTGTAGCGTCCGAAGGTGCTCTTAAATTGATGGAGATTGCCTACATTCCATGTCTTGCCTATCCTGCTGGTGAAATGAAACATGGTCCTATTGCACTTATTGAGGAGCATTCACCGGTTGTTGTGATTGCTCCAAACGATGGGGTTCAAGATCGAACATTGAATGCAATTCATGAATGTAAGGCTCGAGGTGCGAAGATTATTTTGATTCATGAGCAAGGTGACCCAATTTCAGAAGTTGGTGACGTAAGTATTGCCATTCCTCCAACAATACCAATGTTGACGCCATTGCTAAGTGTACTTCCAACACAATTGATTGCGTATCATGCCGCATTGGCCTTGGGCAATGATGTCGATCGACCAAGGAACTTAGCGAAATCGGTCACTGTTGAGTGATTAAAGGACCGTAAATCGTTGTTCATCCTGCTTCCAGTTGAACGGTTTGTAACCTAAAGCATGTCGAGTGTGACGCATCTTGATGATGCCTAATTTACGTTGAACATCATCGTCTTTCCGATCCATGACCAAATGGATGACCCCATCCGACAAGTAATCTTCAACTCCATACTCGCCGAATTGCTTGTGATTCTCGCCTGTCATTTCGCATATGAAGAAGGATGTGAGCTCAAGCCGTCGAACTGCTTCAAACAGCCTAAAGATTTCATCACGAGGATTTTCCATTTTTGTCAGTGTGAAGAATGCGCCTAGTGAATCGAACACAAGTAATTCAAATCCAATTGATTTTCTGTAATTGGTCAGTTGTTTGATGAGTTGCCCCATCCAATCGACACGATTGCTCATCCCTTGTTCATCGAGTTGGACGCGCAAATCGGACAAATCGATAATTGCGATTCGATTGCGAACGCGGGCATCATCTACATTCATACCCATGTTTGACATGTGGGCGCGAAGGGACTCTTTTCCTTGTTCAAGTGTAACGTAAATTCCACTTGTCTCACCGTAAAGAACAGCATTGTAAAGCATCGAAAATGTGACACTGGATTTCATTGCACCCGATGCACCTGCTACGATGCAGATGTGGCCTTTTGGAATGCCACCTTGCATATTCTCGTCCAATCCTTCAACGTGTGTTGGAATCCTTTCCATGATGTCCATAACTGCGCCCCGCTTCAAGGAAGACCATTCCACACTTGAAATTCACCCCCGTTTTGTTTGAAAACGCTGATGTGATTACTCGGACTGGGTCATGTATGCGCATTCTATTGGCATCTGCTTCAAAACGTCGTGGCTCGATCCTGCGCCAGCGTTATGAAACCATTGAACAGATCGCTCTCCAGGGTGTTGATGAATCGGTTTCAAGAGCCCCTGTGGCTGAACAAGTTCGAGAGGTCGTGTCACGGAAATCACATGCGGTTATGACTGATGATTCCTACGATGTTATCATTGTCGCAGATACGCTCGTTGAAGACCCTGATGATGAATTGCAAGCTTTAGGCCAACCCGATTCCAAAGAGAATGCAACGGCTATGTTGCTTCGATTACGCGGACGTCGTCACCGCGTTTGGTCTGCAACAATGGTTTTCTCGATGGGTCAATGGCGAACCAGTATCGAGCATGCAATCGTTGAAATTGAAGCGTATTCGGATGATGCTTTCATCGATTTGATCGAATCCGACTCGTGGGTTGGTAAAGCAGGTGGCTATGATTTAGCAGGAGAGATGGGAGCATATGCTGCACTTGTTGAAGGGGCTGAATCAACGGTCCTCGGGTTTACACAAGAATCCTTGGAGTATCTCGACGAGCTTCAGTCTTTATTTTCCATGAGTCGGTCGTAAAACATGGGTATTCGATGCCAGTTATCAGCAGGAAACACAGTGTGGCGGATAAAGAGTACAGCGAGGAGTATTGATGCAATACTCTGCGTTGCAATCCAGATGTAGACCGGCAAGTATTCACCATCGAGCAATACTGCTCCATCATACAACGACCATGTCATCAGTGCTCCTGAAAGAAGGAACATGAAGACAAGGTGCCAGTGTGTAATACGAGTTGAAGGCGAATAATGGAGATGATCTTCGTGTAGATAAATTGCAAAACCACAAACAATGAAGAAACAAGAATAAACGATAAGTAACCAGTGTGCAGGCTGAATGTACTCAATGCCCGCATGACCGGTCCAAATAGGTGCGATGGAGACCACTGAGAGAAGTGGTAAGAGAAGATAACCGGCCAAGACGAATCGAGAATGTGGTTTTGCAAATTGGCCAATGGAAAATCTCATCACTTTCAATGGGTTTATCATGAAGAAAATATTGAGCAAGAGAACAGCAAACCAGACATCAATGATGTTTTCTGAAACAATGCCCCTCACTCGCAGGAAAGTAATGATGATGTAGCCGATACCTAGGAGTAAGAGCATCAAAAATCGGAGTGGAAGTGTTGCGGGATTTGTGACATTCCACCCCAACCTCCGATTAAAGTGAGAGAGGAGTGTTGTTGACATCATCATTGTACAAAAAATGGCGACAATAAATGCAACACCGACTTGGATCATGCCATCGATGTCACGCATGAACCAAGAGGTTGCAATAAACAACGAACAAATCACGAGCACGAGTCCTGGTGCGTAGGAAAAGATTCCAACTTCACCAGCATTTCCTTTTTGTTGAACAATATCCATCGAGGAAGAGGTCAATGTGAGCAATGCAAGGCACATGAGAATGATGCCAATGCCAGCGAGTTCAACGAAAAGATTCCAACTGCCTGAATAAATTCCTATGTGAATAAACAACTGCCCAATTCCATTGAGTTGTAAGAAGTGTCGCATCGTCGTTTTTTCGAATGAGGGGATGTTGTAGACAAGAGGCAATGTATCGAATGCAATTCCAGCGAGGATGCCCATGACTGGGCCTAATGCAAACAACGTGATGAGGACATAGTTCATCATTGCGAGGCGGTCGCCGTTCTCAAACAACTCATATGGAGAATAAAAAGCGAGCCAAGTAAGAAGAAATACGAGTGCGATAAAGAAGAACATCGAGGAAGTAAACAGTTCAAGGTAGGAACCTGCAAACTGATTACGGTCTTTCATTTGTTCACCTCATGAAATGTTCAGGAGTGGTGTAAGACCAAGTTCGTGCTTTTCAATATCAACGACAACATCTGCACCGGGAATCATGAGCAATTTATCCTCTGAATCGAGCGCAAATACGCCAACACCCGTTTGTTCGCACATCATGCGCAACTCACGCCGACAGGCTTGTTGGTGGGATTCCATGTGGACAAGTGTGCGCAGATCGACAATGACAGTATCGCCCTGCAGAACCCGTTGCGCAATACCTCGTGTGTGGATTCGATGCTTTTCATCTGGTTTAACATAGCGAAGAGCACGACTTGCTCGTATACGATGCCGAGTACCATGATTGAAGAGATCGTGAAAGGGTTCGCCATCAGGTGTAAGTGGTCCATTCCAAACGTGCGCTTCGAGGGGTTGAGGCTTGGCTTCAACAACGTCTTCCATAACAAGTTCAGGCGTCAATTCTGGCTCATTTGTTAATGACGGTGTTGCTTGTTGTGCGCTAGGCTCTTGCGTCCGAGGTGCTACGCTGGCATCTGGATCTGGGAGTCCAAAAAACTGCCACAAGTTTCCCATGTTCATCACAAGTCCAAATCATCCAACAGACTGGATAGATTTGTGTTGTCAGCAGGTGATGGAGTCATTGAAGGTGTCGGTTGAGAAGGTGTCACAACCGGTTGATTTGCAGCAAGGTATTGTTCGCCATAGTAAGCCCATTGTTCCATGGTCCATCCTGCAGGTAAGCCTGTTGCAGGCAGAGGTGGTCCTTGATTGGCAACGACTGGTTGTTCAGCAACAGGTTGCACCACAGGCTGTTGAGGCTCAGTTTGCACCATTGGCTGTTCGTAAGCGGGCATCTCAGATGCCGAATAGCTTGGCAATGGTGTTGCATCCCATGCTTTGCTGGTCGCCGTATCAAGACTGTCAGGTTCTGGCCTGCGCGTAATCACAAGGAATGAAGCGAGAACAATCACCAAACCAATCAAGCACATGATGACGATTGACATCACTGGAGAAATACCAAGCGAATCACTGAATTCCTCGAGGAAACCTTCTGGTGGTTTTTCAGCAACAACGATGGTGATGCTCTTCGTATCCGTTGCGAGGTCATCATCTGTAACTGTGAGATTGATGGTCCATGTTCCAACAGGAAGGTCCGTAATGGACACAGCAGGTCCGGCTTCGCCCAAATCCTGCTCACCTCGCCATTCAAAGTTCCAAACATAGAGCATGTTGATCAGGTCGGATGGGGAATCCTTCGTACCCAGTGATGTGAGATTCAACGTATCGCCTTCAACGAGGTTATCAAGCGACCCATTGAGGTAAGAAATCTCTGCAACAGGTAATTCATTTCGAATTTTAACAACTGCAGACAATGAAGCCATTGCACCGTCATCATCCTTCACCCAAGCAGTGACGGTGTGATACTCGGGGACGCTTGTCTCCCACGTGTACTCAAAGTGTGTTCCGGAGACGTCGCAATCGTTGTTGAGTGTTCCATCAAGATCAGCATCACGCGTTCCGTCAATATCCCAACAGACCTCAAGCGATTCGAGATCGGATGCTGTATCACTTACGACTACATCAAATTCAACGGTATAATCCTCATCGACAGCCAATCCATCAAGGCGATTAATCGCATTGAGGAAGTTGGCTTCAGCAGTAATGGTTGGAGCCACGTTTTCGATGGTGACCTTTGCAAGTGAAACACCGGAGGTCGCTCCATTATCGTCAACAGAACGAACGGAAACGATGTGCTCTCCAGATGTTGGCCATGATGTTGCAACATCCGAGGCCGAACCATCCGTTGAAACTGTGAAATTATCGAGAATGTCACTGAGGTTCCAATCAATGATCAATCCATCTTTATCGTTGAGTGTATCATCACCTTGCGCTCGAAGAATCACCGTCTGGTCTTCTTGAAGCACCCATGTCCCATTAGCATCGAATGGCGTGTTTACACCGCCAATCCATACCTCAATTTCTCCGATGGTTGGGGCGACATTCAGGACTTGGATGGATGAAATCACTTCGATTTGTTCACCATCATCGTCTTCTCCAATGGCCCGAATAGGAATGGTCCCTTCTTCGGTTGTTGTGAATGTGCACGTTGGTTGGGTCAATCCTTCGTTACAAATTAAATCAGGCCAGGAGACTTTGATGATGTTCGATTGGTCACCTGAAATCGTATCGATGTCTCCACTATCAGTTGCGTCGATTGTGATTTCACTTCCCACTTCGACTTCAGCCGGATGACTGAGGTTAATGTATGGCGCACGATTGAGAATCGTGATGTTATTGAAAAGGACGGTTGAATCAAGTTCATCATCGGTTACCGTCGTACGTAATTCCCAATCTCCTCCATCAGACCAATTCCAAAACATGGCACAATCGGGTGTTGTAATCACATCAACGAGACCGGGTCTCGATTCAATTTCGAACTTGCATTCAACATCGCCACCATCAGGATCAATGGAAGCCCGAGCGTCGATAAAGACCTGTTCAAAGGTATAATTTCCCGAATCGATGGTAATCGACGCATTTGGAGCTCGACCAATGAAGATGTCCACTGTTGCTTGGTTGTTGCTTCGATTGGCATCCCCTGTAATCAACTCATCAGGATCGACGGTAAACGTCAGGGTTTGATTGCCAATTGTTGCGCCCTCTGGGACGATCCAATTCACATCAATTCGTTGTTCACTGTATGCATCGATCGATGGAACTGCTTGACGGGATGATTCACCACCAGGGACGATGACCTCCATTTCAGTGGAGGGTGATGGGAGGACGCCTCGATTTTGCGCTGGAAGTGAGAAACTCAATTGATCACCTGGAAGTGCATTGTATCCGATCGACTTGGAGAGCGTGGAGGTCTCACCATCTCTTGTTCTCGTTACAATGATCGACTCTTCTTGAGCGACCAAGTCGATTCCTACAACGGAAAGGTCGATGACAACTGTTGCAACGCCAATGATCTCCTGTACAGGGTCCCAAACGATGACACCGTTGCTGCTGTAATCATCACTTGCATTGGTATCATCGACAACATTTGAGACGTTGATTGATTCTTCAATTTGGCCACTGCTGTTGGTTATTGGATTCAGAAGTGTTCCTGCCATCTCGTAGCGTAATTGCAGATTTTTGTTGACCTCTGGCACGCCATTTGGAGCGACGGAATAGGTGGCATAAATCTTGGACATGGAATCGGGCAGTGTTGCAATAAATTGTGTATCGACTTCGATATCGACGTTTCGATCGCCTGGATTCTTGGACTTGTCAACACCGAATGAATCAGCTGGTTGGTACTCCTTGAGCAACCAATCGATGGTAAATCCTGCTGCGTTTGAAATTCGAATCCAAGAGTTGAATCGAACTGCTGGACAATACCAGTTGAATCCAGAACTTACACCGGTTGCGTTCCATTCATTGACTTTGTAGGAATCATCGCATCCTTCGTACTTGATGGTGTCCCCATCCTCGGTCGGGACACCAGATTGGGTCACCTGCCATGAATTGTTTTCAGCGCCGTTGGTATCAAACTCTGAAGGATCGAAGAAATCGGATGAGCCGCTTACAGAGGTTCCAGACATGAACGGCATGTACCATTGATCACCAGTGCGCAGTGGGAAATCATAACGCTCCTTGGGAGGGTCATAGTATGTGTCGAAGGTAATGTCTGCGATGTTTTGTCGGAAAATTCCGAGGTTGTATGGTACAAAATCAACATCGAGTTCAAATTCTGAATTGATGACTGCCTGGTCACGAACGCGTATGATATCTTCGCCAGTGTAGCCTATGTCAAGTCGACCAGTGACGAGTCCAAATCCGGGTACATCCAAGGTTGCACCGCTGTTTCCTGAGGAAAAATCTCCTTCGATTTTCAATTTGTAAGCCAGCGTCTGTACGCCATTGACGGTAATGAAGAAGATATCCTCCACTTCGTATTCTGTATCGCCCGTGAGCGTGTTGAGGCTTGCAGAGACATTGGCTTGTGCGATGAGTTGTGCAACATCGAACTTTGTTTCATACGTCCATTTATCACCAATTCTCCAACTTGGTACGTCCGTTGACGTTCCACTGCCTGAAGATGCGTAGATTTCATCGGACGCTTCGAGCATCTTCTGCTCTTGTGTGACAGCATGTGTCAACGACGAAAATGCGAGAAGAAATAACACCAACAATGCCGGAAGACGGTTCGCCATGTGGTAATGTCTTCTTGCTTGTACTTAGGAATTGTCAACCTGTGAGTCTAGCCATTGTTGGCCATAATGCTCCCATTGTTCCATCGACCAGCCTTCAGGAAGACCTGATTCAGGGAGAGGTGGAGCGTTTGAGGTTATATCGTTTGAAACCAATCCATCGAATGCCCGTTCGATTGGAGGATCATTGGGTCGATTTCTTCGAGCCGATATTTCATGCGGCATCAAGCCGACTTCATCATCACCAAAAATCGCGTTTTGTCGTTCATCAAGACGATCCATCGCTCGTTGTTGGCGACCTGACCGTCGACGCCTCGTCATCATCGCCAGAAGGATGATCAAGAACGTGAGCAAGGAAAGTTGGTACATTGGATTGGCTTCTTCACCTGCCAATGAGGCACTGATGTCTTCGACGAAGGTGCGGTCAGGTTCACCGACTACAACGGTGATCACCCTGGTTCCAGGTCGTTCAGGATTTTCGTCCCAAGCCATGATTCGGATTGTGTACGACCCCTCTCGCTTGAAGACGTGCTCAATTTTCTTTCCGATTTCATCAGCATCGTTGTCTTTGATTCCATCTCCATTCATGTCGATGGACGTGTCGAGATCCCAGATGACTGTAATTTGATCGAGATCATTCAGCGAATCAATCGTCGCACTCGCATCCAAAACACAGCGTTCAAGGGCTCGACAACTGATCTCATTGGTTCGAACGATTGGCGGAATATTGAGCACTTCGATGGAGAGAACTTCACTCACTCGGACTCCATCATCGTCTGTGACGTGATAGATGACCGTATGCGTGCCGCTGGTATTCCAATGCCATACAAGTTCATCTCCAATGACATCGCAATCATCATCTGCACCGCCGATGTCATTTGAATCAAGACCCGGGTCTGTATCCCAACAGCGAATCAGCGTGTCATAATCCGATGGCGTATCGGTTGCATTTCCAACCAATCGGACTTCCTCTCCTTCGGCGAGGGGTAAGACCTCCTCGAGTGGTTGAACGACTGGTGGAACGTTGGCGACGCTTACCCATCGCTCGTACGTGCCGCTGCTCGCTCCTTCAGAATCACTGACCTCCAGTCGCATTCGATGAAGACCTGCTGTTTCCCACATCATGTCAAATTCTGATACTCTGCCATCGAAGGTTTTGATGAGATTTGGTTGTGCATCATCAGGCCACCAGCGATGCGTTAATCCATCCAAATCATCGATGGAATCCAATGCCTGGCCACGCAATTGAACGACTTGATCTTCCTGAACGTGCCAAGTCTGTTGCACATCCATTGGAATCGGGCCACTCTCATTTGTCATTGTCACGGACAAACCATGCGGATTGATGTTGGTGAATCGAATATCGATGCTTGCCATCGTCATCGCACTGTCATCATCGACACCAACAGCTTGGAAGGTATGCCATCCCTCAGTCATTGCCGTGGTCGTACAGACTCTCGTGTAATAGCCCTCTTCACAGATAGCGTTCGGCCAATAGATGTCAACAACGCCCGGGAATGGGTCCTCTGAATCAGTATCATTTGCATAGGCATACAGGGTCACAGGATGTTCAACCTTGACTTCATTTCGTGCACTCACGACTTCGATGTTGGGTGCGCGATTGAGAATAACAACATCGAGAATCGCTTCGACTTGGTCTTGTTCTTCATCTGTAATGGTTACTTCAACAGGGTAATCTCCGTCGTTCGTCCATGTCCAGTTGAGCATACAGTCAATGGATTCTACTTTCGTCCATTCCGATGTTCGCGTTCCATCATACCATGGTACATTGAACAAACAGGACACATTTCCGCCATCCTCATCGAAACTTCCTGAAGCATTGATGATCGCTTCTACGTTGGTATAGACTTCGATCGGTTCCAATACGGCCGTCGGTAAGCGACCAATGAACAACTCAATTTCGCCGATATCGTTGTCTGCATCAGCGTCAGCTGTGTTGACTTGCAATGGATCCGCTTCCCATCGAATAGGAATGGTTCCAATCGATGCATCTTGGGGGACCGTCCATGTGAAATCCACCTTGTGCGATTCGTACGTGGCCAATGAAGGAAGTTCAAGATCAAAAATCGATGCATCTGGATGGTAGATTCTCAGTTGCGATGGCGTCGAGGAGGTAATCCCTTTGTTAACAACGGCCACTTCGATGGTGAGTTCATCACCAGGGAGAACATTGTAACCTGATAGGGAACTAACAGTGCTGACAACACCGCTTCGATTTCGTATGACGACTGCACGTTCCTCGTCTGCGATCAAATCCAATCCAACGAGGTATTCATCGAGCGTGATGGTCGCAGATCCGACATAATTGCCGGATTTTGCCATAATGCCATGACTTGCCCAATCTGTATTTGTGGCGGAATAATCAATGCTATTTCCTGAATCAATGGTTGTGCTGGCCGACCCATTGGAAGCGGTGTAAACCGTTGTTGAGACTCCATCATAGGCAATTTCGACGGCAACGCCATCGACAGTTCCAAAACAAGAAGGACTGAGATGGGCCCAAACGTCCATCGGTGAATCAAGCGCTGTTAAGGAACGTTCTGGTTGAACATCGATGCAGGTTGGTCGAGTACCCGGATCGCCGTTGCTTTCAACACCTGTTGCACCTACTGGGATGTATTGCTTCAAGCGGAAATCAATGGTCAAACCGACGTCCTCTTCGGTATGTCGCCAAGCGTAATTGTTGACGGCTGGACAGTACCATCGATAGCCGGTTGAAAGGCCGTCTGAATTCCAAGAAGAGAGTTCATACGACGCATCGCATCCACTGTACGCGATTCCAGCACCGATTGAATTTCGTGGTTGGCCTACATCCGTTACTTCCCATGTCGTGGTGTTCGTATCGGTTTCTGGAGGCGGGAACGGTGTGATGTAGTCACTTTGTCCTGACCATGTCGAGGATGAAGTCGTGAGCGATGTCCAGCGTTCCCCATAGCGTAGAGGGAAATCATAGGCTTCGGTAGCAGGACTGTATTCGTTGGTGATGGTAATATCGCCAAGAATCTGTGTAAGCGAACCAATGCCATATGGTATGAATTTGATGTAAAGATCGAGGTCATTTTTGACGGTCGCAAAATCGCTTACTCGGAGGTATTCCGTTTGCGTGAACTGGATTTCTGCATTTCCTGTAAATCCTTCCAGTTCAACACCGCTTTTATCAAAATCAGCGGTCATTCGTAATTTGTAGACCCATTCTGTCCGATTGTCAAATTGAAGTTCGAGGATATCGGTCACTTCTGCAGTTGAATCGCCTTGAATTTCTCCAACAGTTGCCGAAACACCGGTATCTGTAATGAGAATTGAAGGGTCAAACGCACCCGCATAAATCCACTTGTCTCCAATTCTCCAAGTGGGTACATCTGAGACGCCAGGATCGCTTCCACTTCGATGAATCGCTTCCGCATCCTCGAGTTGGACATGATGCGTGATGAGCGGTAGTTGACTAAATCCAAACATCAAACCGAGCACGAGCAACGTCAGGATACGTGACTTGAGCGCTCCGCCCATGATTGGGCTTGAACGTTCTTGCACATGAAAGGTGCGACGTTGGCTTCAGAGAAGGTCAGCAAGTTCGTCCTTGATGATTTCAACAGCTTCCAAAATCTCATCCTTGTGTCGAGCACCGGTAATGACCATCTTACCGCTGCCGAAAATCAAACAGACGACCTTCGGATAATCGAGTCGATAAATGAGGCCAGGGAATTGCTCAGGCTCGTACTCGACCTTGTCGAATGGAAGGTGGAACGTGAGGTTGTTAAGATTCAACTTTCTTGGCTCACCAGCGAGAGGAGCGCCCGTGAACTTGTCGTTTCCATCATAGTCTTCAGGATAATGAAGCGCGTAGGTTGCAACCATGTTTTGGACTTCGATTTCAACGTCCTTGAGATCCCAAGTTGTGATGCCAGCGGCTCGAAGGTCCTTGATCATGCGATCAATTCCAGTGTGAATGTTGTCCTCGTCCTTTCCTCCAGTACAAACGGCTCGTCCTGAGCGGAACATAAGGATGGCAAGTTTTGGGTCTTGTACACGATAAACAACACCAGGGAATTGCTCAGGTTCATACTCGCAGTTGAGTTGAATTGCAATGTCTGGGAGGTCGAGTTCTTCGGCTACACGGGTACTTGCTACAACATTGACGACTGTCAAACGCTCTTCATCGGTGGTCATGGGTTGTGGCTTTAAGCCCGCCTATATAAAGGAAAGGCTGACGATTTGATGGGTTACCTATTAGTATAGGTCGTTAGGTTATATGTTCCATGACAAGGCCTGGCTCGTTAAAATTGGTGATAAACGCCCTGCCGCCTTCCATTTCGATCGCCCCTACTGTCTCCTCAGGTCGCCTTGTTAATGCTATCATGCAACCTCCTCCGCCAGCACCCGTCATCTTTACGCCTAAACTGGATGGTGCAGCCGCACGAATCAACCGTTCAAGTTCGGGAGATGAAACACCAAGGGAACGTAGAACGATGTGATTCTCCGTCATCGCTTGTCCAACCGCTTCCATGTTCCCATCTTGAAGTGCTTGGATGCCTCGACGAGCAATGGCTCCGATGGTATCCAATTCGACTTTTCGTTCAGGATGTTGGCGAATCAATGTCGCAACTTGTTTAACCATCGCTGAAGTTGAACCATGAACGCCTGTGTTTCCAACGACGAGCGAAACATCTTCTGGAATTGATGCTTTGAAGGTATGAAGATGCCATTGCAACGTCTTGCCATCGACATTCATTGTGCGGGTTTCAATGAAGTCAAGCCCGTCCTCGATCGTATCGGAAAGAACGACAAAGCCTCCATAGGAACTCGTTGCAGTATCGAGTGGACTGGCACGTCCGCCTTGTGCAGTCGCTTCGGCTTGATGGGAGATGGTGCTGGCCTGTGCTTGATTCAATGACTCATCTCGAAGTTGTTGAAGCGCACCGCAAAGTGCGACCGATAGTGCAGCAGAAGAACCAAGTCCGGATGCTTTTGGAATCGTTCCACGAATTCGGATGTGCAACGGTTCGTTGCGTTCAGTTGAAAGTTGGTTACGGATGTACTCGATGTGTGGATGTTTTCGAGGGTTGAATGTTCGACCATCAAGTCGCCACGTGTCAAAGGTTTCTTCTTTTTCGAGTTCGATTGTCATTCGTTGATTGATGCTGCAAGCCAGTGCAGGTTGGCCATAGACAACAGCATGCTCTCCAAAAAGGATGCACTTGCCCGGAGCACTGGCCTTCACCATGTTCCTTGCACACCCATCACAACCATTAGGATTGGTGTTGTTTCCATCGTTGGGTTGAAGCATTGAATGTGCTTGGGTGGTTTCATGATGGAACACCCACTCGATGTGACCTATGCAGGAATCAAGGGATATTACCTGCTTCTCGTCCTTGGTGGAATCTCGATTGCTTTCTTCCTGTATCAGGTTCAAAAAGCAACACGTCTCGTCCTTTTAGGGGCTCCAGACAAGCGATTTGACTCGTGGGGTAAGCGCTTGAAAGAAACCCTCACAGTTTGGCTTGGTCAACGAAAGGTTCTGGAAGATAAGGTTGCAGGAACCATGCACGTTCTGATGTTTTGGGGTTTCCTGATGCTCTCATCCGATATGCTTGATCTTGCCACAGCAAACCGATTTAGCGAGCACATTCTTCCTGAAGCATTGAATGGAATTTGGAATGGAATGGTTGAGTTGGGCTATACTAGCGCCCTCATCGGTTGCTTCCTTGCATTGAATCGTCGAGTGTTGTTCACGCCCGAGAAGCTGAAAGGAAAATCACAACTTGAGGGCAACGTCATTCTTCTTCTGATTATGACAATCTGTACGACATCGTACATTGTCGAAGCGGGTGAAGACCCTCATCCAACTTGGGAGATGATCGGTGCTTGGGTTGCTGATACATTTGCTCCATCACAGGCAACCATCAACGCTGCATATTGGGCGCACATGGTTGCCATCTGCACCTTCTTGTTCCTGATTCCATTGTCAAAGCACATGCACTTGGTGATGGCGCTTCCAAACGTAGCCTTCTTTGATACTGAACCAATGGCGAAGATGCGCCCTCTTGCAACAGATGAGAACGGTTCAGCGGTATCGCTTGAGGAATTAGATCTCGAATCCTTTGGCGCAGCGAATTACACCCAACTTACGTGGCGAAGTCTCATCGATGGATGGGCGTGTACCTCCTGTGCACGCTGTCAAGATGTTTGTCCAGCCTATGCGAGTGGTAAGGCATTGAATCCGATGCAAATCGTTCACGATGTTCGCTACTATGCGAACGAACATGCTTCCCAACTTTTCGCTGGAGAAACACCGGAGGAAGACATCATCGCCCGATTCGGCGAAGAATCCATCTGGGCTTGTACAACCTGTCACGCTTGTGTTGACGTATGTCCTGTCAACATCGAACACGTTCCGAAATTGACCGACGCTCGCCGACATTTGATGATGGAACGTATGGAGTTTGATGAAGCGGTCGAAGACACAATCATGCCGCTTATGGCGACCATTGAGAACCTTGAATCGGATTCAAATCCATACGGTCTGCCTTCCCATGAGCGAGGCGATTGGGCTGCGGATTTGGATGTCAAAGTTGCAGAACCTGCTGAGTACATCTACTTCGCAGGATGTGCGGCTTCGTTTGATGAACGCAACAAAAAAGTCGCTCGCGATACCATTTCCATCATGAAGGAAGCAGGACTCGATGTCGGTATTCTTGGTATGCAAGAAGGATGCAGTGGCGATGCTGCTCGACGTGCTGGAAACGAATATCTGTTCCAGATGCTCGCTGAAACCAACTTGGAAACCTTCAACGAACTCGGTGTCAAGAAGGTGGTTGCTTCTTGCCCACATTGTTTCCATACGCTTGGAAAGGAGTACAAGGATTACGGTGGCGAAGATATCGAGGTCATGCATCATTCACAATTGATTTCTCATCTGCAAAACGAGGGTAAACTGCCTCAACCAAAGCACGATGGTTCTGTCACCTATCATGACCCATGTTATCTTGGCCGAATTGGTGGAGAATACGATGCGCCTCGCGATGCCATTGGTGGTGTTGATATTGAAACCGAACGCAGTGGTCGAGGTTCCTTCTGTTGCGGTGCTGGTGGCGCTCAAATGTGGATGGAAGA
>CEUK01018942.1_pt1 | contig 38698 bp, 34 predicted proteins | sample 356451 | NCBI WGS metagenome assembly CEUK01 (sample SAMEA2622843, study PRJEB7988) | marine metagenome | isolation source: saline water (ENVO:00002010), including
ATCTGTATTGTACCATCTAACTCCGGTGATGGATTATGGGGGATAGCAGAAACAGATTTAATCGCTCCACCATCAAATCCTAAACGAGATGCAATGTAAGGCATTTTCTGACCATCTAGACCTAATGGGTCATTAGGATCGTATGTTTTATAATTATTATGGGCATATGCAAGTGCTATATAATAATATTCTTTGTGGTTTACTAATGCTTTATCACCTTGAGCAAATTCATCTTGAGTTATTAAATAAGAATGCTGAATACCTGTATTTTCAGCCTCTACTTTTTGAACAGGTATTGAAAATCCTAAATCTTCATCAAATTCAAAATTTACTAAATCAACTATATCATTTTCTATATCACATTGAGCGACTAATCTAGCCTTAGTACTTGTAGGATCAAAAATATCTGATACAGATGACTCTGCATCTTCCATTTGATAAATTTGATATCCTTCAAAAGTATAAAATCGGTCTACATTAGGATCAACAATATTAATTTTATCTTCCTCATAATAACTTTCATCAACATTATTTGATGTTGGTGGGTTAGATAGAGTCAAGACTAATTGATTTTCTAACTCTTGTATATCTAATTTTGGAGCATAAGGTGGTTCAAGTATTCTAAAACATGCATCAAATAAAGCTTGTGCCTTAGTATCAGCTTGTCTCATTCTTTCAACAGATGCAAAAGCATTACCATCAGATCCTCTACCATATACTATACCAACAGTAATATTATTAAGCGCGCCAGGCTCAAGCACGAATGGCCCCGCAGATTGAACAAAACGTCTATCACCTACTGGATTAGTTTCTGTAACTTCACTCCAATCACCATTTAAAATAGCTCCTTCTGTAGCCCAACCTAATGGATCTGAATCCGATGGGAACATATAGTCAGTAACTTGAGTACCAGTAAAACCTTGACCACCGTAATACATTTCTGAACCATCTTGCCAAAAACCACTCATATAATTATAAAACTCAGCAGCTGAATTTGGATCATTATGAGGATAACCACCACCATTCGTATAATATGTGAATCTTCTCATCCCGTAACGTTCATTATCAATAATTCCGTCAGAATAACCAACTCCGATACCACTGTAAACAATTCCATCACCTGCAATTGCATCTGCAACAGTAGGGGTAACTTCAACTTGTAAAACAGTGTCAAAATATGGCCCAACATTATCTATACCATCTGCATCTTGATAAGGTCCCTCAAAGAAGTCACACCCAATAGCTGGTGGATTATCTCCATAACCTAAATTACCTCCATCATTTTCATCAAAATTATCTCCATTATAAACATAGCCTAAACCACGGGAAACGTCACATCCAGTATAATCATCTGCGGCATAACCTACATCAGCATCTATATACTGAGAAAAATAAGTGTCTTGTAATGTTTGAGTACCACGGTTTATCATCTCATAGTTATAGAATGTCATTCTATTAACTTCATCATTTGTCGCAAAAGCAAAAGCCTGAGCACGAATCTCCATTCCAATAGGATCACCATTAGATTCACCGTGAATATTTCCTTTATCATTAAATACCCACCAATGCGTTTCGTCTCCAAACAAAGAAACCCTTCTATCAACACCACACTCAATATCATCTCTGTTTAAAATATCATCATACCAAGGATGATCGCCATCTTCTACGTTATAAGTTCCATCTAAACCATTAAATGGATTATCATAAAAAGGTGCTAAATAATAATCTTGGCCTCTAGAAATATCACCATGAGCTGGCCAAGAAATTAATCGATTCATTGTTTCATTTGAAGGTGCCTCAACATCAGCGCAATCTTCTGGGCTTTGAATCCCATTTTCGCAATCAAACCAAGCATTAAAAGCTATTACCTCAGCTTTTGTAATAGTGAAAAACTTGTCATAAGCAGCACATTGATCTGCATCAATGTTTGCTTCTCCAAAATCTCTAACTGCTCCAGCAGCAGAAGGTGCTGAAGGATCATAATCTCCTGAGCCAATTGTTACAGTTAAAGGACCTGGCCAAAAATCATTAGCAGAACGAAATGTTAAAGCAGCTAATTTTAATTGACCATTAACATCAGTACCACCCATCCAAAGAGCTCCTGCATAAATAACACGAAGCCCCGAACCTGCAGGAACTTCATAAGCAGCAGTAGTAGTTGCACGGTTAGTCCATAGACTACCTCCCTGCTCAATGAGCGCACTTACATCATTAAATGACATTATTATTTTAGCTGTTGCAGGTGCACAATTTGCTCCCTTAGCCTGAGATTGGTTTTGAGAATTATTGGTCGCCCCAGGGTTATCATTAACCGTATGGTAACTAAAAGTAAAGTTTGAAAAGAACATTGAAGATGTTCCTAATACTATTGCTATTATTTGTTTTTTCATAATACTATAATAATTATGACATTAAAAATCGAATTTAATACCTAAACGTATAGTTCTTGGTGCACTTATATTAAAAGGGTTTTGAATTTTCATCGTATAATAATCTCTAAATGCTTGCTCATCTGCTTGATTTTGAATTGAAGTTTGGCTAATAGCTGCAGCTAAGTAACCATCATCATCCCAATTTCCAGTTGCTCTATATACATTTAAAACATTGAATTGATTAAAGAGATTAGTGACACGTAAATAAACATTTAAGAATGTTAATTTTTTCTTGTCCTCTTTTCCAAACTCAATGTTAAATGTACGATCTAATTGAAGATCTAAAGTATATGCCCAAGGAAGTCTAGAACCATTTAATGTACCATCAAGACCAGCTGATCCTGGTGGGCTAAATAAGCCTTCTCCTGTTATTTGAGTTTGATCAGAGTATGGTGATCCAGAATTAATAATTGATACAATATTTAAACCTGTGTTTTCCAAAAGATTAAAACTACCAATCACCGGACCATTATAATCTCTTCCTTGGCCATAACGATAATCAAGAGTAATAGCAAATCTGTGTCTCTGATCATAATCAAATGGTTGAATAGTTCTTAAATTAGGTAAACCTGCATTAATAATTCCAATTGCTGAAGCAGCATTTGATCCAGTACCATCGGCAAATTGTAAAGTATAATTTGCAGTAATACGAATATTTCCTGTTCTACGCATGTCGTATGCTACAGTTAAACCTTTAACAGTACCAAAATCACGATTACCGAAAGTTCTATATTGTCTAGGATAAGCTCCTGTAACATTTATCAATTGAACCATATCTCTTTGTTCTCTATAAAAGGCAGAAATTTTTAAAGAGGATGTTTTAGTTAAAACTTGTTGAAAACCTACTTCATAATCGATTGTTTTTTCCGGTCTCAAATTTGAATTATTAATAATAGCACTTCTCTCATTAATATATTGATATTGAAAAGGATCAAAGCGAGTTCCTGAAGTTGGCCTCTTTGTTAACACATCATAATGAGCGAAGAAAGATGCTTCATCTGAAATCGGAAAAGCAAATGAAATACGAGGCATAATATTAATTTGAGCTTTATAATCTTCAAATGCATCTTTAGTAGGGCTACTTTGACCAGGTTCTCTTAAGTATGGTAAAATTCCAGTTGAACTTTCTATAGAAGTCGGATCTTCCACTTCTATTCCATCAGCATTATACCATGTATCACCACTCCTATATCCTAAAATCGCACTTGGATCAAATTCATCATTTACGTATACAGTATAATCATCACCTATAGATTGAGGAACAACTGCCCATGAAGAAGTACCATCTGTATATTCTTGTCTTGCTTCCCCTGCAGTCTTAGCTTCATAAATTAAATAAGGATCCTTTAATACGGGTTGATTTGCATCAAAAACGTCAACACGAACACCTACATTAAATACAATATCACGGAAAGCAAATTTATCCATAATATAACCAGCAATATATGTTGGTTGGTAGGCTCCTACAAAACGCTTATAATTACCATTCTCGTCAGTTTCTGCAAAATAGTTTGTAATATCTGTTTGACCTCTAACTTTTTTACCTGTATGATCATAACCCCACCAAGAAACAAAAGAATTACCACTATTAGCTAATTCATCTGGTGAAAACATATCTAATGAAAAAATATTTGGATCATACTGATCAATATTTAGATATTCATTTCCTGCGCCACCCTGACTAATAAGTCCTTGCTCAAATAAATACTCTCTTAGGTTATAATCAAAAAAAGATTGATTATCATTATTAGCTTGACCTCCATAAGAGCCATTTCCTAATCCAGCAGCATAGCCAGTATTCAATGGATCATATGAGGTATAAACTACTCCTAGAGAATCAAATGTTGTTGGAGAATTTTTATCAATCTCTGAGATGTGTGCATTTGTCAATTGACGTGCAAGGGTCCAAAGCCCCATAGGACCATTTGTTCCTCCACCTGTAGTTGTACCAGATGTCCAACCTCTATCGTAACGTTGCTCATATTCAAATCCTAATGAAACAGAGTGGTCACCAATTACAACAGCACCAGCACCAGTCGCACGAATTTGATCAGCTTCTGTTTTGCCAAAATAATTATAAGGTGAACCAATATTACTCCATATATCATATACACTCTGAGGAGCATCACCATTCCTTAAGCCATTTCCTTGTTGAACTTGAAATAAATTTCTGTAGTTGAATTCTGTTTGCCATGTTGGAGCATAATCATAAAGATTAAAATATTGCTCTGTTTGAGCTGCCAACATAGGATTAGTTTCTGAAGGAGTAAACTGAACATTAACATCAGCAGGAATAGTAGTTTGTTCTGGACCATTAGTTATAGGTGATATACCAGTATAAGTAACTCTTCTTTCAACTAAAAAAGTACCAACATGCCCATAATTAAATAAATTATACCCATGTTTATCATCAAAATTATCTCTAGTTGATTTAGAGTAGTCTACCATCAAAGAATAAAATGCACTTTTTATCTTCGAAGAACTTCCTTCTGTATTATTTGCAAAACGCTGTGTCAAACGACCATAAACCCTCCAATCCAAACTATTATAAGAACCAAAATTTGAAAAATTAAACAAAGACCCAGTCCTTGAATAAATTGAGCCAGAACCATAATTCATTGAACCACCAAAAGTTAAATTAACTGATGGTCCAGTATTAACATCTATTTTACCTTGAGCTGAAAATGAACGTGTTCTTGCATTCATTCTAAAAGGAGTTTTCTCAAAATCAGATTCTCTAAGAAAATTTGTGCTATAAAAAGCTCCTTGGCCTGTACCTGTTGTTGTCAAAGGAGCTTCAAGTATCTCGTCTCTTACATCTTTTTTAATTCTATAACTACCACCAGCTAAAGGACGGCTATCTACTTGGTCTGTATAATTTCCCGACAATAAAAATCCTAATCTTGGTTTTGTTTTATTTCCCAATGAATCTTTTTGCATCCATAATGGACCAGAGAACATTCCCTCAACGAGATTGTATCCAAATTTATCTAAACCATAAACATTTCCATCATATCCATCTTTATCTTGTCCTTTAATGTAAATACCAGATGTAACACCCTCAATACTACCAAAATATTTTGAGGATGGTCCTCTAGTAGTAATTGATATAATACCACCTGTTGCATCACCATAGTTTGCAGGAAGACCTCCAGTAATTACTGAAACTTCCTCAATAGCAGATTTAGGAAGTGCGGAAGAACCACGAACTTTTATACCATCAATATAAAAATATGTCCCATCAGAACGGGAACCCCTAACACTAATACTACCAGATCCTTCAGATTTATTAACACCACCTACTGTTCCGGCCACATCTGCAGCTGAACGAACAGGAAGTCTTGCAATGTCCTCTCTTGTAACAGTTGCACCAGAAGCACCACCATCTCTATCAATTAAAGGAACCTTATATGCAACAACTATCATTTCATCAACCTCCTGAACATCTTTTGCTTTTCCAATTTCAAGATCGTATAAAAAAGTAATTTTATCAGCACTAACTACAACACCAGTCAATGCTTGGGGCTGATATCCTTCAACTTCATTTCTTACTTCAATATCATAAGATCCGGCGGGGATTGAATTAATCTGAAAATTACCATCAAAATCAGTATTATCTCCACCCTTAACCTGGCCACCTTTCAAAAGGACAACTTTTGTAAAAGGTATAGGCTGTTTAGTATCAGCATCATTCACAGTACCTTTTATCGTACCTAAACCTACCTGAGAGAATCCACAAAATAGGGTAAGGACTAGACTTACAAATAATAAGTTAAATTTAAGTAACATGTCTACAATTTATTTATTTAAACTAGTTGCTATATAATAAAGCTTGTAAATATAGAAAAAATACATTTTATAAATAACTGTTAAATTAAATTAATTACATAAAAATGTATTATTTTTTAAAAAATGAAACCTTAAAAACTAGATTTTGCTTTTAAAGACATGTCTAAGCTCTTAAAACTATGTGTTAAAGAGCCAACAGATATAAAATCAACACCAGTCTCCGCAAATGATCTAATGTTATCAATAGTTATTCCACCAGAAGCCTCGACCTCTATATGGTTAGGAATTAACTTTAAAACTTTAATTATAAGATTTGGAGAAAAATTATCTAACATTATTCTATCAATTTGTCCAACAGCAATAGCTTCCTTTAACTCTTTTTCACTTCGAACTTCTACTTCAATTTTCAAGTTAAGATTATTTTCCTTCAAATACTTATTCGCAAAATAAATAGCTTGCTTAACTCCACCTGCATAATCTATATGATTATCTTTTAAAAGAACCATATCATCTAGTCCAAATCTATGATTATAACCACCGCCTATTTTCACAGCCATTTTTTCTATCTCACGTAATCCTGGAGTAGTTTTTCTAGTATCTAATAAATTCACACCAGTTCCTTCAACAAGCTTAACAATTTTATTTGTTTGAGTTGCAATACCACTCATACGCTGCATAAAATTCAAAACTAATCTCTCTGTACTCAATATAGACCTTCGACTGCCACTTACCTCAAATGCAATATCACCTATTTTAATGTTATCACCATCCTTGTGGAAAATATCTAATTCTAAATTTGAGTCATACAATTGGAAAATCCGTTTAGCTATATCTATACCAGCTATTACACCTTCCTCTTTAACTAACAATTGAGCAACTCCAACTGCTTTTTCGGAGATACAAGATAAGGTAGAATAATCACCATCTCCAATATCTTCATTTAAGGCATTTTTAATTATTTTATCAATCATAATGTATAAATGTTTAAGAAGAAATCTAGGAAAGTTCGATAATTAAGCTCTCTATTTTAAACTCATTACTCATTTTCTTTAAATGAATAGTAACCCTAAATTCAGAATTTTTACTCTTGTAATTTCCAATTGCAAATGATCCATCTGGTAACTGTTTAGTCTTTTTAACAGTATCTTGCCCCTTAAAAAAGAATTTAAAGCTTGATCCTGGTTTACGTTTAAAAAAGTCTTTCAAAACTAAATTTGCTTGTGACTGACTGTAAACATTTTCTTTACCCATAATGTTAATAAGGACCTTATCCTTGCACATAAGAGCAATTTTCTTTGAGTCATTTAACTCAAAAGCTTGTTTGATTTTTTCATAAGGAAAATCACTTTTAAGAAATAATGGAAATATAAAAAATAATGTAAATAAAAATTTCATGTTTTACTTTTACAGTTAACAATATTACAAACATCATATAGAAAAACAAGCTACTACGAACATTTTTTTTTAATCAATTTACATTATCTTACTAAAATGAAAATAAAACTAATTTGTATTGGAAAAACAAGTAAATCATTTTTAAAAGAGGGAGAAGAATTATACTTAAAAAGAATTAGCCATTACTGCAATATTGAAAAAATAGAAATCTCTGAGCTAAAAAACACTAAAAAACTTAGTATAAAAGAAATAAAGCAAAAAGAAGGAAAACTAATTTTAAAACACATTAATAAAGAAGACAATATTATACTTCTTGATGAAAGTGGAAAAGAATTCAAATCACTTGACTTTAGCATATACTTAAATAAAAAAATCAATTTAACTAGAAAAAACCTTTCTTTTATAATTGGGGGATCATATGGCTTTTCAAATGAAATTTATAGACGAGCTGATGAGCAAGTTAGTTTATCAAAGATGACGTTTTCACACCAAATGATACGCTTATTTTTCTTAGAGCAAATTTATAGATGTTATACAATCATAAATGGTAAACCTTACCATAATGAATGAAATTTAATCAAAAATAATTTTAAATTCTACTCGACGGTTCTCTGCTCTACCTGCCGCTGTTTGATTTGATTCAATAGGCATTGTTTCTCCATATCCTTCAGAACGCATTCTTGACGGATCTATTCCTTTCGCAATTAAATAATCCATACAGGCTCTAGCTCTATATTTAGAAAGCCTCAAATTTGAATCATCATTACCAACATTATCAGTATGACCTTCAATTCTAAGATTATACTGAGGAAAATCTTGCATAACACTTACAACCTCATCTAAGTATATAAATGACCTTTGCAGGATAATAGATTTATTTGTCTCAAATTTAACACCTCGAAGTGCTCTTTTCATAATTTCCTTAATATCATCATTAACATCATCTTCAACCTCTACTTGCTTAACAGGTTCTTGAACAACTGGTTTATTAGATTTTGGACATCCATTTTCTGAAAATAATCCTGGAATAAGTGGACATGCATCAAACTTATCTTGTATTCCATCTCCATCTGAATCAATAATTGCAATTCCTTGAGAATTAACGATAGAACCTGGCAGACTATTTGGTTCTAAATCTCTTGAATCTTCTATACCATCTTTATCACTATCAATAACTGATACACCATTTGAATTAACTATTGCACCTTTTGGACTATTTGGTTCTAAATCTCTTGAATCTTCAACTCCATCTAAATCAGAATCAATGACTGAAACACCTTTAGAGTTTACAATAGCTCCTGGTAGACTATTTGGTTCTTGATCTTTGGCATTAATGACACCATCACCATCATCATCCTGAAGCTGACCTTGCAATTCTTTAATATGCGAAAGCAACTCAGTATTATCAAAAACAACAGCATATATTGTTGGTGTCCAATCAGCATGAGTTTTCTTCTTACCAATATAGTATGTAAGACCAACTGATAGATTAAATAAATATCCATCCATACCACCCCTTATATTTTCAGGAATATTGTCTTGTCTCCAATCCCATGTTTTAGACTGCCTATTATGACATGTAAATTGAACATTTGCATTCAAAGAAAAATGATTGTTAAGTTTTATTTGAGGAGTCAAGCCAAAAGTATAGTTTACCATGTCATCCACACCATCAAATAAAGGATCATCTTGAACTTGTTGAGTTGTTCTAGAATCTTCCTTTAGCCACATATGAGACATTCCAAATCCTGCATGAAAAAGTAAACCAAATCTATTTGTCCATGTATCAAAACGAAGAGCATCTCCAAGATTAAGAACACCTTGAATTGAAGAACGCCAATAATTAGTCTTAATCGAAACCTTACTAAAATTCATTAAATCATATCCAAAATCTAACTTTATACCAACTCGATTATTGAACATATATCTCGTTTCAAAACCATAATGATTAAAATGATGAATCTTAGTTACAGCTTGAGTAGGATGCATCCCATCATGTGATCCAAAAGAAATACCAAGGGACCACTTATTATAAACATTAAAATCATTAAGATCCGTTTGTGAAGAAACAGAACAGCAAAGAGAGGTCAAAAAGACTGTAAATAAAAAAACTATTTTAAACACCTACAAAAACTTAAAAACTTTAACGAATTTAATCAAATAATACGGTTTTTCATAAAACCAATGACTATATGAGAAATTTGACTGAAAATATTCCCAATTCTGTTTATCAGAATAATTTAATTCTTTTTTACAAACAAATAAATATTCATCAATGCTTCACTTTTAAACATTCATTAGGATATAACCTTTTTTATAAAAAACCGTAATTGTATCTTTATTGTAAATTGAATTAAAAAAGCAGTTTTTCTATGAGTAGTATAAATGACAGTAATCAATACATGCGTAATCTCATTGAGAAATTCCCAGAAAATTTAACTGAAGCTATTGATATTTCTTATCAATATCGACTTAAGAAAGAATATCAAACATTTAGAAATGTGGTTATTTGTGGCATGGGAGGTTCTGGAATTGGTGGCAAATTAGTAAGCTCATGGATACAAAATGATATTGATATTCCAATAAATTTTTGTCAAGACTATACCTTACCAAAATATGTAAATAATAACACATTAATAATCGCCTCATCAAACTCAGGTAATACAGAAGAAACAATCTCTGCAATGTTAGAAGCTGATGAAAAAGGTGCAACAATTATAGCTGTATGTTCTGGAGGTAAATTACAATCTTTGTGTGAAAAATTAAATTACGAATATATAATAGTTCCAGGAGGCAATCCTCCTCGTACTGCATTAGGTTTTTCAATTGTCTTATTAACATCTATTTTCGGACAACTTAATTTAATTAGTAAAGAAAAATTAAAAGAATTTGAACAAGCAAAAGACATCATCATTTCAAATAAAAATGAAATACATTTAGAAGCAAAAGAACTGGCAGATTTTATAAACAATAAAGAATTAATAATCTACAGTGAATCTAAATATGAAGCAGTTGCAATTCGTGCAAGGCAACAATTCAATGAAAATAGTAAAATACTATGTAATCATCACACTATACCTGAAATGAATCACAACGAATTAGTGGGTTGGTATGGAGGGGCTGATCATTATGCTGTATTATTTTTAGAGACAGATGATTGGCACGAAAAAAATAAAAAAAGATTAGATTTTTCCATTGATACAATAAGGAATAAAACAACTAATATTAAATCTATATACTCAAAAGGAGAAACTATTTTAATTAAATCCTTATACCTAATTAACATAATTGATTGGACCTCGTTATATTTAGCGAAAAAAAACAATATAGATTCAGTATACATCGCTGTAATTGACAACTTAAAAAACACTTTAAAAAATTAAGAATATAGATATGATTACTAAGAAAAGATTAACACATTTAAAACAACTTGAAGCAGAATCAGTTCATATTCTAAGGGAAGTTGCTGCGGAATTCACCAATCCCGTAATGATGTATTCTGTTGGAAAAGATTCCTCTGTCATGCTCCATATAGCTATAAAAGCGTTCGCACCTTCTAAACCACCATTTCCACTATTACATGTTGATACAACATGGAAATTCAAAGAAATGATAAAATTTAGAGATCAAAGAGCAATAGATTTAGGTTTTGATTTATTAGTTCACTCCAATCCTGAAGGAATAAAAATGGGTATGTCACCATTTAAACATGGTTCTAAAGTACATACAGATATTATGAAAACACAGGCATTAAAGCAGGCATTAAATGCAGGAAAATACGATGCTGTAATTGGTGGAGCAAGAAGAGATGAAGAAAAATCTCGAGCAAAAGAACGTATTTTTTCATTCCGTGATAAAAATCATAGATGGGACCCAAAAAATCAACGTCCTGAGCTTTGGAATGTATATAATACAGGGATTCAAAAAGGTGAAAGTGTTCGTGTATTTCCAATTTCTAATTGGACAGAATTAGATGTTTGGCAATATATATACTTAGAAAAAATCCCTATACCATCTCTTTATTTTTCAAAAGAAAGAGAAGTTGTTGAGTATGAAGGAACTAAAATCTTAGTAGATGATGAGCGTATGCCAAAAGAATTAAGGGAAAAAGCAAAAAAAGAAATGGTCCGATTTAGAACATTAGGTTGTTATCCTTTAACAGGGGCAATTAATTCAAAAGCTACAACTCTTCCACAAATAATTAAAGAAATGTTACTATCTACTAGCTCAGAACGTGAAGGCCGCATTATTGACAAAGATCAAGAGGGAGCTATGGAACAAAAGAAAATTGAAGGATATTTTTAAAAAATATGGAAAATCAAAATAATAAAATAGCAAAAGATATAGAAGGGTATCTAAAAGAACATGAGAATAAAGACATGCTTCGTTTTTTAACCTGTGGTTCAGTTGATGATGGTAAAAGTACTCTTATTGGTAGGATGCTATATGATTCAAAAATGGTCTTTGATGATCAATTAGCTGCTGTTGAAGGTGAAAGTAAAAAATACGGAACAACAGGAGAAAAAATTGATATGGCATTATTAGTCGATGGACTTCAAAGTGAAAGAGAACAAGGTATTACTATTGATGTTGCATATCGTTTTTTTGCAACAGAAAAACGTAAATATATTATTGCTGATACACCTGGACATGAACAATACACTAGAAATATGGTTACTGGTGCATCGACTGCTGATGTAGCGATAATTCTAATTGACGCTAGAAAAGGTATTCTTACTCAAACAAAAAGACATAGTTTCATAGTAAGTCTATTAGGTATAGAGCACGTAATAGTTGCAATCAACAAAATGGACCTAGTTGATTTTAGCGAAAGTGTTTTTAAAGAAATTTCTAAATCATACACAGAATTAGCAAATGAACTGAACATTAAGAATACATATTATATGCCAGTTTCAGCTCTTGACGGAGATAATGTTGTAGAAAAAAGTAAAAAAACAACTTGGTATAAAGGAAAGACTTTGCTTAATCTTCTTGATTCTATTGACATCTCAAAAAAAGAAAAACATGAAGACTTCAGATTCCCTGTTCAATATGTTAATAGACCTAATTTAGACTTTAGAGGTTTCTGCGGTACAATTGCTGCAGGAAAAGTAAGTGTAGGTGACGAAATTACAGTATTACCATCTGGTAAAACAACGGTAATAAAAAGTATAATTGATTCTGGAGATATTATTGAAGAAAATTTCCATGTTACATGTAAAAATGCCTATGCACCAATGGCTGTAACACTTACAACAAAAGATGAAATAGATATTTCTCGTGGTGATATGATTGTTCATTCAAAAAATGTTCCAAGAGTTTCAAATTCGCTAAAAGTAATGCTTGTTTGGATGGATGAGAAATCAATGGAATTAAATCAAAATTATGATATTAAGAGAGGTACTTCAGTGGTTCCAGGTTCTTTTGAACATATAAACTATAAAGTTGATATTAACACTTTTGAGAGAAAACAAGTTCATAAATTAGATGTAAATGATATTGCTTCTTGTAAAATGATTTTAAATCAACCAATTGCAGCAGATTCTTACACTAAAAATCGTTATACTGGATCTTTTGTTGTAATAGACCGAATTACAAACAATACTGTTGGAGCAGGTATGATTTTAGGAGTTAGTCGTAGAGAAAATGATTTAAGTAAAATCCATTCTAAAGAATATACTGACTCTGAAAAAGCATTAAATAAATTTATTCGCGAAAATTTCCCTGAATGGGATTGCAAAAAAATATAAATAATGTTTAGAGACACTAACATAAGATCTATTATTAAAGCTATTACTTGGCGTGCTATAGCTCTTATGACTACAATGTTAATTGTTTATCTATTTACTCGTCAAATAGATATAGCAGTTAAAGCTGGTGTAATAGAAACAGGGTTTAAGTTGTTTTTTTATTGGTTGCATGAACGATTATGGTTTAAAATAAGATGGGGTAGAAAAAAAATTGAACCATTTAACCTTTGGTTTACTGGATTACCTCTTTCAGGAAAAACAACAATAGCAGATTTAGTATACAAAGAATTAGAAAAATTACAGATTCCTATCGAACGTATTGACTCAAATAATATTCGTGAAATAATACCAAATATAGGTTTTTCTAGAGATGATAGAAATCGTCATATGCACAGAATAGGCTACTTAATCCAAAAACTTCAAAAAAATTCAGTTTCTACTGTTGTTTCATTTGTATCTCCTTATAAGGAATCTAGAAAAGCAATCCGTGAAATGGTAAAACAAAATATTGTTGTTTACATTAAAGCAAATATTGATACATGTAAAAAAAGGGATTACAAAGGTGTGTATAAAAAAGCTATTGATGGAGAAATACAAAACTTCACAGGAATAAGTGATGTATATGAAGAACCTAAACATGCTGAAATAATAATAGATACAGATAAAATGACAGCTAATTCTGCTTCAAAAAAGATTGTTAAATACATAAAAAAACATTATGTCAAATAATAATATCGTATGGCATAAACATAATGTAACTAAAAAAGAAAGATCTAAAATAAAAGATCAAAAACCATGTCTTTTATGGTTTACTGGACTAAGTGGGTCTGGAAAATCAACAATTGCAAATGCGCTTGAAGTTAAATTAAACGAATTAAATAAGCATACATATTTATTAGATGGAGATAATATTCGTTTAGGTTTAAATAAAGGATTATCATTTTCGGATATTGATAGAATTGAAAACATAAGACGTATTGGAGAAGTTTCAAAATTATTTGTAGATGCAGGAATCATAGTACTAACAGCATTTATATCTCCATTTAGAGATGATAGAAATCAAATCCGAGACCTAATAAATAAAGGTGAATTTATAGAAATTTTCATTGATACACCTATAGAAATTTGCGAATCTAGAGATCCTAAAGGTCTATATAAAAAAGCTCGAATGGGTGAAATTCCAAATTTTACAGGAATATCTTCACCTTACGAAGTTCCAAAAAAACCTGAAATTCATATAAAATCAGGAGATACTTCAATTGAAGGATGTGTAAATGAGATATTAAATTATTTAAAGCTAAATAATTATTTAAATGAATAACAAAGAATTATTATCTATTGCCATAGAAGCAAGTATTAAAGCTGGAAAAGCAATTATAGAAGTGTACGAATCAGATGATTTTGGAATAGAAGTTAAGGGAGATAAATCACCACTAACAAAAGCTGACATAGCTGCAGATAAGATAATCCGATTTTTTTTAGCACGAACAGATATTCCTATTCTTTCTGAAGAAGGAAAAGATATTCCATACGAAACACGTAAAAATTGGGATTATTTATGGATTGTTGATCCCATTGATGGAACAAAAGAATTCATAAATAAAAATGGTGAATTTACTGTAAATATAGCTCTTATTAAAAATCAAAAAACAGTTCTTGGTGTAGTATATGCGCCAGCAATAAATGAATTATACTTTTCTTCAGAAGATAATGGATCATTTAAGGCAAATGATGTATCTAATTTGGCCTTAGATGAAATTTACAAATCTGCTAAATCGCTTCCAATTAAATCTAAAAAAAATAAATATACTGTTGTTGCTAGCCGTTCACATATGTCCCCTGAAACTGAAACATATATATCAGATTTACGTAAAGAACATGGTGAAGTTGAACTTATCTCAAAAGGAAGTTCACTAAAAATTGTCATGGTTGCTGAAGGAATTGCGGATTGTTATCCTAGATTTGCTCCTACAATGGAGTGGGATACTGCAGCTGGTCAAGCTATTTGTGAGCATGCAGGATTTAATGTTATTGATTGGGATACAAAAGAAACAATGAAATATAATCGAAAAGAATTATTAAACAGCTGGTTTTTAGTAAAAAAATAACTTAATGTACATTATATGAATCTATTAATAACAGGAGGTGCTGGATTTATTGGTTCACACGTAATAAGAAGATTTATAAAAAATTACCCAAATTATAATGTATATAATCTTGATGCATTAACATATGCTGGTAATTTAGAGAACCTTAAAGACATTGAAAATTATTCAAATTATTCTTTTATAAAAGGTGATATAACAAATGAAAATTTTATCAATCAACTTTTTAAAAAATATCGATTTGATGGAGTAATTCATCTAGCTGCTGAGTCACATGTTGATCGTTCTATAAGTGATCCTTTAGCTTTCGCTAAAACTAACATATTAGGTACAATGTCTCTATTAAATGCTTTTAAAGAAACATGGAAAGAAAATTGCAGTGATAAATTATTTTATCATGTTTCTACAGATGAAGTATATGGTTCTTTAGGAGAATCTGGGTTATTTAAAGAAACGACACCATATGACCCTAACTCTCCTTACTCGGCTAGTAAAGCTAGTTCGGATCATTTTGTTAGAGCTTATGGAGAGACATACAATTTACCCTACTTAATAAGTAACTGTTCAAATAATTATGGTCCAAATCAATTTCCAGAAAAATTAATTCCCTTATTCATAAACAATATATTAACAAATAAAAAATTACCTGTTTATGGAGATGGAAATTATACTAGAGATTGGTTATATGTTATAGACCATGCTATTGCTATTGATTTAATCTTTCATAAAGGAAAAATAAAAGAAACATACAATATAGGAGGATTTAATGAATGGAAAAATATTAATTTGGTGAAAGTATTATGCAATCAAATGGATGAAAAGTTAAATCGAAGTAAATCTTCAGAAGAATTAATCGAATACGTAAAAGACCGTCCAGGGCATGATTTAAGATACGCAATTGATGCTTCAAAAATAAATAAAGAACTAGGTTGGAAACCTTCCGTTACATTTGAACAAGGATTGTCGATTACAATTGATTGGTATCTTAATAACAAACCTTGGTTAAAAAATATAACTTCGGGACAATATCAAAACTATTACAATAAACAATATTCATAACATGAAAGGTATAGTATTAGCAGGAGGATCAGGTACAAGACTTCACCCTATAACTAAGGGGGTGTCAAAACAAATGTTAGCTATTTATGATAAACCTATGATTTATTATCCAATTTCTGTTTTAATGCAAGCAGGAATTAAAGAGATATTAATCATATCAACACCCGATGATCTTCCTAACTTTCAAAAACTATTAGGAGATGGTTCTGATTTAGGTATATCATTTAAATATAAAGTACAACCAAATCCTGATGGACTAGCACAAGCATTTATTTTAGGTGAAGATTTCATTGGAAAAGATGACGTTTGTTTAGTCCTAGGTGATAATATTTTTTACGGACAAGATCTGACTAAAATTTTAAAATCAGCACTTAATAATATAGAGACAGAGAACAAATCAACTGTTTTTGGATATTATGTAGATGATCCCGAACGATATGGTGTGGCTGAATTTGATGATAAAGGAACTGTTATTTCAATAGAAGAAAAACCAAAATATCCAAAATCTAATTTTGCTGTTGTTGGGCTTTATTTTTATACAAATAAAGTTATTGAAATCGCTAAAAACATAAAGCCATCAGAACGTGGGGAATTAGAGATTACTAGCGTAAACGAAGAATTCATGAATAAAAATGAATTAAAAGTAGAACTATTAGGACCTGGTTTTGCATGGTTAGATACAGGAACTCATGAGTCATTGTTAGATGCTGGAATATTTATTGAAACAATTGAAAAAAGACAAGGAATCAAAGTTGCATGTCTAGAAGAGATTGCATATGAACAAAATTTTATTTCCGCAGAAAAAGTTACAGAATTAGCAAGACCATTAGCAAAAACACGTTATGGACAATACTTGCTTCAGCGAATAAATAAGAAATGAAAATAACTAAGACTCCAATCAATGAATTGATTATACTTGAGCCTAAAATATTTGGAGATGATCGTGGATATTTTATCGAATCTTTTCAAGAAAAATGGTTTATTGAAAATATATCAAATACTAAATTCATTCAAGATAATGAATCAAAATCATCAAAAGGTGTTTTAAGAGGACTACATTTTCAAATACCTCCATTTGAGCAAGCAAAATTGGTTCGAGTAATTGAAGGAGAGGTTTTAGACGTGGCAGTCGATTTAAGAAAAAACTCTAAAACTTACGGTAAGCACTATTCTGTAATATTAAATTCTACAAATAAAAAACAATTTTTTGTTCCAAGAGGGTTTGCTCATGGTTTCATAGTGTTAAGTAATACAGCTATTTTTAGTTACAAAGTTGACAATCTATATTCTCCATCTCATGATTCCGGATTAGCTTGGAATGATGAAGACTTAAAAATAGATTGGAAAATAAATTCTTCTTTAATCAAACTATCTGAAAAAGATAAAATTCAAAGTAAATTTAAAGATTTTGTAACCCCATTCTCATGAAAATATTAGTGACTGGAAAAAATGGCCAACTAGGTTCTGAAATTGAATCAATTATACATCAATTTAAAGAATTTGAGTTTTTGTTTACAGATTCTAAAGAATTAGATATATCTAATAAATTAGAGGTTGAAACGTTTTTTAAAAAAAATAAATTTAACGCTGTTATAAATTGTGCAGCATATACTGCTGTAGATCTAGCCGAAAATGAATTTGAAAAAGCAAATTCTATAAATCACCTAGGAACTCAATATATTTCAAGAATGTGTCAAAAATATAACTGCAAATTAATTCATATTTCAACTGATTATGTTTTTGATGGAACAAATTTTATTCCCTATAAAGAAAAAGACAAACCAAATCCACAATCGATATATGGTAAAACAAAATTGGATGGTGAAAATATATTAAAAACAATAAACCCAAAAAACTCTATCATTATTCGCACCTCATGGGTATATTCTAACTACGGAAAAAACTTTGTCAAGACAATGATTCAGTTAGGAAAAGAAAAAAAAGAATTAGGGGTTATTATTGATCAAATAGGTACACCAACATACGCAAAAGATCTAGCTAAAGTAATTTTACAAATAATTCCAAAAATAAAAAATAAGAATGTAGAATTGTACCATTTTTCAAATCAAGGAGTTTGTAGTTGGTATGATTTTGCTAAAACTATATTTGAATTATTAGATATAAAAGTAAAAGTAAATCCTATTGAATCTTCTCAATATCCAACTGCTGCAAAAAGACCTCAATACAGTGTGTTAAATAAAAAGAAAATCAAAAATACATTCCAAATAGAAGTTCCTTATTGGAAAGATTCACTTATTGATTGCCTTCAACAATATATAGAAAATTAAGATAATTACTTAATAGTTAGAAAATAATGATTACAAAATTATTATCGAAGTTAGATGTTCATACCCTTGAAGTAGTGAAAAAATCTTTTTCATCTATAATTGTTAAGGTATTAGGTGTTTTAATTGTTATAGGATTGAGTGTTTTTTTGGCCAGAACTATTGGAGCCGAAGGATTAGGTATCATTAACTTAAGCCATAGAATTGTAGCTATTTTACTTATAGTTGGATTATTTGGAATGACTAAAGTAATTATAAAAGAGGTTGCAATAGCACTTAATAAGAATGAATTACAACATATAGGAAATGTAATGCATACATCTTATTGGTTAAATGGATCTATCACCATTTTACTATCAGCCCTTCTTATTTTATCCTCACCTTGGTTAGCAAATAATATTTTTCAGGAACCAAAACTTACCTACCCTCTCATTATAAGTTTTGTAGTAATGACTCCTCAAGTATTTTCACGTATTTTCTCTTCTGGGTTAATTGGATACAGAAAAATATGGCAAAGTAATCTTGTAGAGCAGACACTAAGTGCTTTTTTAACAGGATTATTCTTGTTATTATATTGGCTCTTTTTAGGGGAATTAAATGTAAACATTGTTGCTGTTTTTTATGCAATTGGTAGAATAGGAGTTACAATATGTGTTGGCTTATATTGGAAAAAATTGTATTTAAATAATGGTCAGAATAAAAAAATTTTCAATCAACTACTAAAAACGGCAAAGCCTCTATTTCTTGTCTCTATTGCCGGGGTAATAATTAATAGTTCTGATATTATAATATTAGGTCTATTTTCTAGCGCAAAAGAAGTTGGAATATATTTAGTAGCTGCTAGGATTTCCTTACTAACCAATATGTTACTTTTAGTTACAAATAGTGCTATTTCTCCTAAAATAGCTACTTTATATGCTGATAAAGATACTAGAAGTATGGAGAATATGTTAAAAAAAATCACCAAAGGATTATTTATTATTGGATTATTTGTTTACTTTATTTTCATAACTTTTGGAGATTGGATATTGGCAATTTGGGGTCCTGAATTTAGAGAAGCATATCCAATTTTATTAATATTAGGATTTGGACAATTAATCAACCTTGGAACAGGAGCTGTTGGAATGGTATTAACAATGACTGGGCATGAGAAAATACAGAGAAACATCTCTATTACTTTTATGGTCATTTTTTTAACATTAAGTTTCTTTTTAGCTTCAAAATATGGTATATTAGGTTCAGCAATTGCCTCAGCAATAACAATATCAGGAATCAATCTTGCAAAATTATTCTACGTAAAAAAACATATCAAGATTAATATATATAGGAAATAATGGAACAAATATATTTTCACATTGGTTTTCATAAAACAGGTACTACTTGGTTACAAAATAAATTGTTTTTAAATACAGAACACTTTAATTTAATTAATAATCATACTCATCCATGGAACGATGAATTAATGAAATATATAATAACAACCCATACAAATGATTTTGAAAAGGATAAACTTTTAGAACTCATAAAACCTAAGATTAAAAAAGATAAAATAAATATTATATCTGCTGAAAGATTATCTGGGCACCCATACTCTGCTGGAAATGATATTAAATTAATAGCTGAGAAAATTTATAAAACTTTTCCAAGTGCAAAAATAATAATTGTAACTAGAGATTATGATTCTTTTATTATTTCAACATTTAAACAAATAGTTAAAGAAGGATACCCTGGTAGTTTCCAACAATACATTAATAGAAATCAATGGTTTTTCCCCACTACTCCTAAGCACTATTTTGATCATAAAAATACAGTACAGTTATATAAAGATTTATTTAATGATCAGAATATTTTAGAATTGAATTTCAACACTTTTAAATCTGATAAAAAGATTTTTTTAAAGTCAATATCAAAATTCATAGAAAAAGAACTAAATATTAATATTACGGAGCATAATCATATTGTTAATAAAACATACTCAAATAATAGAATTCGAGCAATAAAATTTTTAAATAAATTTCGAAAATCAGAATATAATCAATATCCAATAATTATTTTGAACCCAAAACTGATTAGAAGAATTTCTATCTTAATATCACCTTTTTTTTCAAATAAAAAATTTATTCTAGATGATACTTAGCAAAATAATTAATAAAGTAATACCGATCTTAAACATATAGATTTAATAAACTTAATATGAAGTTAGATTTTGTTTGTATAGGTGCTCAAAAAGCTGGAACAACTAAGCTGCATGATATTTTTAAAAATCATGATTCTGTTTTTTTACCAGAAGAAAAAGAAGCTCATTTTTTTGAGATTGAAGAACTCTACAAAAAAGGTATAAATTATTTTTTCAACACTTTCTACAATAAACATATTATTAATAAACAAATAGCTGGACTATTTGATCCTAATCTACAATTAGATAAATTGTATATAAAAAGAATAATAGATGAATTCCCGAAAATTAAAATATTATTTGTTTTAAGAGACCCTGTAACAAGAGCTTACTCTCATTATAAAATGTCGAAATTAAGGGGGTTTGAAACTAATGATTTTTTACCTGCAGTAGAGCTTGAAGACAGTAGATTAAAAAATCCCAAGGAATATCACCAAGGATATAAGACAAAAACTAAGGGTCATTTTGAAAAGAATCATTTTGGATATGTTTCAAGAGGTCTATACTATGAATTATTAAGCTTTTTAAAAGAAAACATGAAAAAAAGTAATTATAAAATAATTTTATTTGAAGATCTAATATACAACCTAGACGAAATATCGAACTCTATTTGTGACTTCCTAAATATTCCAAATTTTGAATATAAAATAGATAGAAAAAAGTCGAATGAATCTAGAGATTTAAGATATAAATGGGTCAATTCTTTCATAAAAGAATCTACGTTTTCAAAAATAGTGAAAGCATTCACTTCAAAAAAAATCCGATCGAAACTCAAAAAAATTATAACTAAATTAAACTCAAAAAAATCAATAAATAAAACAGATTTAGATTACAATACAAAAAAATTAATTTTTGACAAATACTTCAAAAATGAAATAAATAAAATTGAATTAGATTTTAATCTTGATCTTAAAAATTGGAAATATTAAAAATATGATAATTAGCCATAAACATAAATATATTTTTGTAGGACTCCCTTTTTCTGGATCATCAGCAATTTCTAAAGAACTAATAGAAAAGTATGATGGAGAATCAATTTTCACAAAACATTCTAATATACAATCGGTCATTAAACATAAAACTATCAACATTAAAGACTATTTTGTTTTTGCTGTATACAGAGACCCTATTGAAATTAATAAATCTATTTACTCTAAATACATCAATAATACTAAAGGGGTATTTACAGATAAAAAATATCTAATAAAAAATGGCGGACATATTTCAAAAAAATCAGTTAATCTTTACCATTACATTAAATCTAATAATACAACCTTTCTAGAATTTATAAAATTAAATAATAACCGATTTTTACCCTATGATAATGTATTTAGCATCAATGAAAAATACCTCGATTTTGTCATTAATTTTAAGAATATTAGTGATGATTTTGAAATAGCCTTAAATAAAATCGGTATAAAATCTCTTAGGCCTCTTCCAATTTATAACAAAACAAAAGATAAGATTTTTATTAAGAATCCAGATAATATTGATTTATTTTACCCTTATTATAATAGAAAAAATAGCTTATTTATAAATGTTAAATTGTCTAAATTGAATCTTTTTATGCTACAAGTAATATATCACTTAGTACATCCTATAAGAAAACTAAAATGGTTAAAGATGGACCGAAAAAGAACTGACAAAAGAGATGAGTATTTTTCTAAATTTACTAGCGAAAAATGATAAGAAAAGCCTTTATAAATGAAATAATAGATATCTTGTTTTATAGAAAAACTTATAATCTGAAAAATAGTATAATAGTTTATCGAAATCAAACATAAATACACCTTATGTTAAAAAGAAAAAATTTATACTTATTACTTATATCTATATTAATAATATTACTTTTCAATGTTTTTAAATTAACTCCTTTATCTAAAATATCAACCTATCTATCATTTGCTATAAGTTCATTCGGTCATATTCTCTTTTATAGAAAAAAACACCTATTTCCAAAAAAAATAAAATATTGGTACTATTTAGGATTAACAACAATGTTTATTTCAATGATAGTTGGTTATCTAATTTATCAACAATCTTTTATTTCTGGTATAGTAGCAAATATTAATTTTTACAACATAGGAAGTGTTATTGTCTTTTTTTACTTTTTTTTAAAAAAAGAAATTTCATTTATTCGCTTATTCTCTATAATGAAATACATCTCTTGGTTTTTAGTTGTATTTATAGCCCTGATGGTTATTATGGATTTTAAGTTTATAAATCAGTCAGAATTAACTGGTAACATTGTTATTGTCAACGCAGGTAAATTATCAAAAGACTTGACTAACTTTTTTGGTGTATACTGGTTATCACTATTTTTAATTAAAAATAATTATAAATATCTATTATTTTCACTTTTGTTTTTTGGAGCAAATCATTTCTATGAAATACAAAGATTTGTTCTTCTAGTTGATATATTATTAATATTTATTTCAATATTAATAATAAGAAAATCTAACAGAGCTATTAAAGTTATAGTTCCAGCATTATTTTCTTTAGGATTTATATATATTTTCCTTTCTAGTTCTTCTACAGGCCAAGCTATTATTGATAGATTTGTTGAAGCAACTAAATTATTCACAGAAGATTCTAACTCTATAACAGATACTTCTTCAGCTGCCAGAGTATATGAAATAGACCTAGCAATAAATAAATTTAGGGAATCACCATTATTTGGCAACGGCTTCTACAGAGCAAGTGATGCAAATAAAGTGATTGGTGAAGAAGCTTATTTCCATGTTAGTGATGTTGGAATTTTTGGTGTTTTATTTTCTTTAGGAATTTTTGGTGTTATTTTATTTCTCCAACAATATAGACTTATTTGGAAAGAATTAAAAATTAAGTCGAAAAATCATTATCAACTTTGCCTAACTTTGTCATTAGTGTTCTTGATGCTATACTCTCTTTTAACTGCAAGAAGTATCAATAATTACACTTATTTTTTCTTCTTATTTTCTTTTTATCAAATGTCGTTAATTTGTAACACACCTAACATAATAAAACAAGATGATAAAGAAAAATAGAATTACTATTATACTTGTTAACTATAACAATACAAATGATACAATAGAATGTGTGAAATCTATTCAAGATTCAAAAGATATTGAATTGCCATTTATTATTATTGTTGATAATTGCTCAAATATTAAAATAATAAGTGATGACTTTTTATTCTATCCTAATTTGAAAATTATTTATAACAAAAAAAATATAGGATTTGGTAGAGCTAATAACGTAGGAATAGAATGGGTTAAAAAAAATTTAGATTTTGAATATTTATTATTATTAAACAATGATACTATTATAGAGCCTGAGACTATAAAGGCCTTAACATTACCTTTTTCTAAAGATAAAAGTATTGGTATAACAACATCTAAGACTTATTATGAAAACAATAGAAATATTATTTGGTATGGAGGAGGAGAAATAAATTACAAAAGAGGTTGGCCCAAAATTACAGATTTTAATAAATCAGCATCTAAAAATGGAGCTAATACATCTAGATATGTAACCTTTATCTCTGGATGCACAATGATGTTCTCAAGAGAATCTATTATAAAACTCAGAGGATTTGATAATAATTTTTTTATGTATTGTGAAGATCTTGAGCTATGTATTAGAGCCAAAAAAAATAATCTAAATCTCTATTATGAAGCGTCAAGTATTGTTTACCATAAAGTTCAAAATAGTATAAAAGATAATTTGGGTTCTAAAATATCAGGGTTGAAAAAAAATAATCCTAACTTAGGATTTCTATTCTATAATATGAAAACAAATCAATATGCAACTATGAAAAAACACTTTAAAGGATACGATTTTTTTATATTTTGTTTACTTTATTGGATAGAATTTTTCTTTAAGATTTTTTACTTTGTTTTAAATGGAAGATTTGATATGATTAAGGTCGGGCTTAAAACAATTAAAAAAAACATTCATGAATAAACCAAACCTTTTCATTGTTGGTTCTCCAAAATGTGGCACTACCTTTTTTTGCGAAAAATTAAAAGAACATCCTGATTTATTCTTTCCAAAAATAAAAGAGTTAAATTATTTCTCATACAATGAACTTAATAATGAATCCTATTATAGAGATTATAAAGTTAATTCTTTAGAAAAATATCTTGAGTTTTATAAAAACGTTAAAAACGAAAAATATATTATCGATGCTAGTGTGTCTTATTTTACTTTTGAAAATATACCATCTAAAATTAAAACATTTAACCCCGAATCAAAAATTATTATATTAGTTAGAAATCCATATAAAAGATCCTACTCTCACTATATTATGGATAAAAGAATGGGGTATGCAAACAAATCTTTACAAGAGTACTTATATGATAAAAAATCTTTTCATTACAGACAGTACATAATAAATAGCAAATATTTCGAACAAGTGAAAAAATATCAAAAACACTTTAAATCTGAGAATATTTTAATACTTGAATTAGAAAAATTTAAAAGTAAATTTAAAGATGTATTTAAATTTCTTGAAATTAAACCAATACATATTGATTTTGATAGTAAAATCAATGAAAACAAAATCCCTGCAAATAATATTGGTAGATTTGTCCAAAAAAATAGAGGTTTCATAGAACGTTTAAAATTAACTATTCCCAAAGAAGTAATTGAAATCTTAAAAAAGTTTATCTACAATAAAGCTCCAAAAGCTAAAATCCCTCAAAAAGATTTAAATTTATTAAAAACTAATCTAAGTTCTGATTATAAAAAATTTGAAACTCTAATAAACAATGAAAGTTAGTTTAATTGACCCTATTGGAGGTCATGGTGGGATGGATTATTACGATTATGGTTTAGCATATGGTTTAGGTCATAATGATATTATTGTTTATTATTACACATGTAGTAAAACTAAAGAACGTTTTTATAAAAATGTTAATACCAAAAACATATTCAAAAATGTTTGGAAAAAAAATAAATTATTTAAATTATTCTTTTTTTGTAATTCTTATTTAAAGGCTTTTAAAAGCTCTAAAAAAGAAGGAACAGAAATATTTCATTTTCAATTTTTTAGCTTAGGAATACTTAATCTTTTAGTTCTTATTTTAGCCTCCTTTTTTAAGCAAAAAAAAATAATCACTCTTCATGATATCGAATCATTTCATAAAAGTAGCTCCAAAATAGTTTCGAGTATTTGCTTAAAATTAATAGATGGAGTTATTATTCATAATCAATATTCTAAATCTGAATTCGAAAAAAAATTCAGTTTTAACGGCCATATATCAATTATCCCCCATGGTAACTATTTACCTTTTATAAAAACACAAGCTCTGAATACTAATACAGATGAAATAAATCTTTTATTCTTTGGCCAAATAAAGCAAGTAAAAGGATTAGGTATTTTACTAGAAGCAATGTCTATAGTTGTAAAAAAAAGCACTAAATATAAACTTACAATAGCCGGGAGACCATGGAAAACAGGAGTTGAATATTATAAAAATAAAATCAGAGAACTAAAATTATCAGAATATGTTACCACACATTTTGAATATATTAAAGAAGAAGAAATCTCTGAATTATATAAAAATGCATCAATAATAGTAATGCCGTATAAGAAAATATATCAAAGTGGTGTACTTTTGTTATCATTTTCATACGGACGAACAGTAATAACTTCAGATTTACCAGCATTCAAAGAGATTATTTCTGATGGAAAAAATGGATTTATGTTCGAGTCTGAAAATAGCTTAAGTTTAGCAAATACAATTTTAAAATTAGATAATAAATTAATATCAAAAGTTACCAAAAACACTAATAATTTAATTTCTAACAAATATGATTGGAAAACTATTGGAAGAGCAACTCTAAACTTCTATGAAAAAATAATATAATTGTAATTGGACTTATATAATAGCTTAATCTCTTGGAACAAGAAATTAAATGAAGCATAAAAAAAATATTGCAGTTATTGGAACTGTAGGTCTCCCTGCTAAATACGGTGGCTTTGAAACCTTAGCAGAATATCTAGTAAAACATTTAGCAAGAAAACATAATATGACTGTATATTGTAGTGGACAAAGCTATCATTATAAACCGTCAACTTATAAAAATGCTAATTTAAAATATATTAACTTAAAAGCTAATGGAATACAAAGTATACCATATGATATTATTTCAATATTTAAAGCAAATCGTACATCAGAGGTATTGTTAATTCTTGGTGTCTCTGGCTGCATAATATTACCCTTTCTAAAATTATTTAGTAAAAAAAAAATAATTGTACATATAGATGGTTTAGAATGGAAAAGGGATAAATGGAGTAATTATGCAAAATGGTTTTTAAAATTTTCAGAAAAATTAGCTGTTAAAACTGCTGATATAATTATTTCTGATAATAAGGTTATCCAAGATTATGTAAAAAAAAAATATAAAAAAAATAGTGAACTTATAGCTTATGGGTCTGATCACTGTAACAATGAAGAAATGACTAAGAAAATGATTTCCGAAAATCCCTTTTTAAATGAAAAATATGCTTTAAAAGTATCTAGAATTGAACCAGAAAATAACATTCACACTGTACTAAACGCATTCTCTAGAATTGAAAACCTTAATCTTGTCGTGATTGGGAATTGGAATAATAGTAATTATGGCAAAAAGTTGAAATTAAAATTTGAATCATATAAAAATATCCATTTAATGGAACCAATTTACGATCAAAATATTCTAAATCAAATAAGATCTAACTGTTATATTTATATTCATGGTCATGGCGCTGGTGGGACTAATCCCTCTCTAGTTGAAGCAATGTATTTAAACCTTCCAATCATTGCATTTGGAATAAATTATAATATCGAAACTACTGGAAATAAAGCTAAATACTTCAATAATGAAAATGATCTAATTAACATAATAAATAAGATTACTCTTAAAGAGGTAAATAGTATTGCTATAAACTTAAAAGAAATTGCAAGCACAAAATATACTTGGAAAATAATATCAGAAAAATATGACAAATTATTTTGCAATATATAATACACTTATTTAATTATTCTAACATACAGATATTAATTTAAATAATAAAAACATTACATTTAAACATTACAATATATCACAGTAAGTCTTTATCATACAATAATGATTAACTATAACATAGATATTATATACGCTTTAGAATTATTATTATGTTGCTTTTTAGCATCTGCTTACCTTGTTCCTAATGTTAAACACATTGTTTATTCAAAACGTTTAATGGACAAACCTAATGAAAGAAGTTCCCACACCCATTCTACTCCTAGTCTAGGAGGAATTGCTTTTTATATAACTTTTATTTTTGCGCTTTTCTTCAATGATAAATACGATACTTCGAATACTTTAATATCTCTTCTACCAGGATTAACACTTATGTTTTTTATGGGTTTAAAAGATGATCTAGTTGGCTCTAGTCCTAAAATTAAATTTATCAGTCAAATTTTAGCTTCTTTATTTATAATAGAAAATCCATGTTTTCAACTTGAAACTCTTCATGGACTATTTGGAATAGATATAATACCAATATGGATAAGCGCTCCATTATCAGTTTTAATAATGATTACTATTATAAATGCCTATAACCTTATAGATGGAATCGATGGACTTGCTGCTTCAATAAGTACAGTGGCATTATCATTTTTTGCTGTTTTATTCTTCTACATTGGAGATAATTTCTTAGCATTAACAGCTATTGCAATGATAGGAACTTTATTAGGATTTTTATTTTTCAATTTATCTGAACAAAGAAAAATATTTATGGGAGATACTGGTTCGCTTATTATTGGATTTCTAATTGCAGTAATGAGCATTCGTATGTTAACAATAAATGAAAATGAGACATTAAATCTAATTCCTTTTAAACAGGAATACATACCAATACTAATGGGTACTTTTATCCTGATACCAATTTTTGATGTAGTACGCCTTTTTATAATAAGAATACTTCAAAATAGAAATCCTCTTTCTGCAGATAGATATCACTTTCATCATATTATGGTTGATAAACTTAATTGGTCACATAGAAGAACAGCATTTGCTATTTGTTGCATGAATTTTACAATAATTATTTTATCTCTTACGTTATGTCTTAAAGATTTTGGGATTATTAACTTAATAATTTTATTAGCTGTAATTATACTTTTTATGGTTTTTATCTTAACAAGATGGAGTAAAGAAATTGAATCAAATAAGGAAAACCCTAATTTAAATTAATAAATGCTAAAATTACTATTTAACATATTGCTATTTAGTTTGATACTATCAATAACATTAATATCATGTCAAACACATAAAAAACTCGTTTATTTCCAAAATGAAATTAGTGGAAAAGCATACACCAACTTCACTCCAACACTTAAAACAGATGATTTTATTTCTATAACTATTTCAGGTGAAGATCCAGAGGCAGTTGCAGTTTTCAACCTCCCTCCTGTTTCTGGATTGACAAATAATGGGAATAACGGATATATCCAAGGAAATCAAGAAAAAAATGGATACCTAATTGATGAAAATGGAAATATACAACTACCAGTAATAGGAAGAATTAAGCTCGCTGGTCTGAATCGTATGGATGCTACAAATTTAGTTAAAGAGAAAGTAAGTTCATATATCAATAACCCTGTTGTTAATATCCAAATTCTAAATTTTAAAGTAACCGTTTTAGGAGAAGTTAAAAATCCTGGAACTTTTAAAATACCTAATGAACGAGTAACAATATTAGAAGCAATTGGTTTAGCTGGCGATTTAAAAATAACAGGATTGCGTAAAAATATTTTAGTTATACGAGATAATAATGGAGAAAAAAGAGAGTTTCGTGTAGATTTAACTGATAATAAATTATTTAGCTCACCAGTATATTACTTACAACAAAATGATGTTTTATATGTTGAACCTAATACAGCATCTAGAGTACAATCAACAGTCCTTAAAACAACCGGAGGTGTACTAATTTCATTATCATCTTTAATTATTACAACAATTGCCTTAATCACTCAATAAATGTCGGAAAATAATAATACATCAATTTTTAATGAAAAAAATGAAGAAGAGATAAGTATACTCGATATTGTAAATCGTTATCTATCTAATTGGCAATGGATGGCAATATCTATATTCATTTGTACCCTAATAGCTTTCTTATATTTAAGAAGCACTACTCCAAAATATAGGTCTAATGCTAAAGTACTAATAAAAGATGAAGACAATCAAGGATTATCTTCAAGTATAGATATTCTTGAAGATCTTGGTTTATCTAATAGAAATGTCAATCTTCAAAATGAAATTGAATTATTTAAGTCTTTAACATTAATGAAGCAGGTATCAAATAAATTAAATCTATGCACTCGAATAAAAGTTAAAGATGATATTATTAATACTAGATATGGTAAGGAACCAATATCTCTAAATAGCTGTTCAAATGACAGTTTACTATATAATAAAGATGCAAGTTGGAACTTAATAATTAAAAATGACAAAAAATTTGTATTAGTAAATCAAAAAGATGACACTAAATTTGGAACTTTTACTTTCGATAAACCATTTAACTCTCCAATCGGTGAGATTATAATTAAAAAAACCGATTTTTTTTTTAAAACAGATAACCTAAAAAAATATTCTGTCAGATTAATACCACTTCAACAACAAGCTCTTCAACTAAAAGAATCGATTACAATTGTTCCTGTAAATGAAGATGCATCAGTTTTAAGAATATCCATGGAAGGTACTAGTATTAAAAAAAATAATGCTATTATTAATTCATTAATTCAATTACATGAGCAAAATGTAATTGACGATAAAAGAGAAATCACAAAGACTACTAGTGATTTTATTAACGATAGAATAAAAGTTATTACTCAAGAGCTTTCATTGGTAGAAGAGGAGGGACAAAACTATAAGACAGACAAAAACTTAACGAATCTTCAATCAGATGGGCTATTATTTTCAGAAAAAAATAAAGAACTGGAAGTTAAGATTATGCGGACTGCAATTGAAAAAGAACTTGCAGAGTATATGAACTCTTATCTAGATGAGCACAATGGATATGACACCTTACTTCCTTCAAATTTAGGTTTCACAGATGCTTCTATAGCATCGACTATTTCACAATACAACCTAAATGTATTAAAAAGAAATCGATTACTTAAAACATCTAATACAACTAATCCATTAGTAATAGCAATAGAAGGACAAATAAGTGATATTAAAACAAGCTTAAAATCTAGTCTAGAAAATATGCTCACAAGTCTAAAAATTAAATTAAATAAATTATACTCAGAACAACGTCAAAATAAATCCAAAATATCTTCTATACCTGAATATGAAAGAGAATATAGATCCATTGTACGCCAACAACAAATTAAAGAAAACTTGTATCTATACCTTTTACAAAAACGTGAAGAAAATGAAATAGCTATGGCTGCTACACTTGGTAATACAATTATAATTGATGAGCCTTATTCTAGCGGTATACCAGTATCTCCAAATAAAAAAATTATTTTTCTAAGTGCATTTTTAATAGGCTTAATGTTCCCAATAGGTATTATATATTTTAATGATTTATTAGATAACAAAATTAGGAGTGTCAAAGATCTAGAAAATATTCCAATACCATTAGCTGGAGATATTCCAACAAAAACAGAAAAAGGTTATCTAGTAGTTAGTACATCTATACGTTCTTCAATATCAGAAGCTTTTAGAATGCTTCGTACCAACATAAACTTTTTACTTCATGAAAAAACAAATAATGGTCGGGTTATTCTAGTAACATCTGCAATTAAAGGTGAAGGAAAAACATTTATTGCCTATAACCTAGCTAATTCTTTAAGTTTAACTAAGAAAAAAGTATTAATAATGGGAATGGATTTAAGAGCACCAAAATTAACCTCACTATTTAAATCTAATAATTCAATTGGTATTACAAATTATCTTATTGATCATAAACTTAAATATGAGGATATAGTTCAAATAAATGATGATGAAAATAAATTAAATTATATTACTTCTGGTCCTGTCCCTCCTAACCCAAGTGAATTATTGCACTCTGCACGGATGATTGAGCTAATTGATGCTGTTCGAAAAGATTATGATTACATAATAGTTGATACTGCTCCTATAGGAATTGTAGCAGATACACAGTTAATTGCACCTTTTGCAGATCTAACTTTATTTGTAGCTCGTGCAAACTATGCTGATAAAAGATTAATGGAAATACCAAAAGCCTTATATAGGGCTAAAAAAATAAAAAACGTTGCTTTAATCTTAAATGATATTAAACAACAAAATAGACGTAGCTACTATGGTTATGGGTATGGTGGTTATGGGTATGGTGGTTATGGGTATGGTTATGGGTATGGAGAAGATGAAATTAAAGAAAAGAAAAAAAGATCATTCTTAAATCGATTCAAAAGAGAAAAAAATAACAAACTAAAATAATCTTATTTAAGAACAGTGAAACTACTATTTGCAACAAAAAATTTAAATAAAGCCAATGAAATTAAAGATATTCTTCCAAAACAAATTCAAATTATTACATTAAAAGATATAGGTTTAGAAGAAGATATTCCTGAAACATCTAAAACTATAAGAGGTAATGCTTTACAAAAAGTCAATTTCATTAAAAATCATTTTAAAATTAATTGTTTTGCAGAAGATAGTGGTTTAGAAATTGACTCCTTAAATGGTGAACCTGGAGTAGATTCAGCTATATATGCAGGTAAACACAGAGACGATAATGATAATATCAATTTAGTCTTGAAGAAGCTTAAATCAAAAGCTAATAGAAAAGCACAATTTAAAACAATTATTGCCCTAAAAATTAATGAGAACATTTTTGAATTTGAAGGTGTTGTAAATGGTACGATTTTATTAAATAGAAGAGGGAAAAATGGATTTGGATATGATTCTATATTTGAACCTGAAAATTGTTGTAAAACATTTGCAGAGATGAATATACATGAAAAAAATTATTATAGCCACCGTTCAAAAGCAGCTAATAAAATGATTACTTTTTTAGAAAAAACTATAAATCTATCTAATACGTAAAATAATATAACAACTGTTAATATTGACTTTCTATAAAGCAAGCATTAATTTTGAAAAAACTAAATTAAAAAACTAAGATTTAATAGATAATTATAAAACCCATATGTCGAAAATTATTTATACCAAAACAGATGAAGCGCCAGCTCTGGCAACAGCTTCATTACTGCCAATTATCAAATCTTTTGTCAAAAAATCAGGGATTAAAATTGAAACTAAAGACATTTCACTAGCAGGAAGAATTATTTCTAGATTCCCTGAGTACATTGACAAAGAAAAAAAAATGACAGATCAATTATCTGAGTTAGGTGAATTAGTTAAGAAACCTGAAGCTAATATCATTAAACTTCCAAATATTAGTGCCTCTATCCCACAATTAAAAGCAGCTATAAAAGAGCTACAAAAATGTGGTTATAATATTCCAAATTATCCAGAAGAACCTTCTAATGATAAAGAACATGAAATTAAAATACGATATGACAAAATAAAAGGTTCTGCAGTTAATCCAGTTCTTAGGGAAGGCAATTCCGATAGAAGAGCACCTAAATCTGTAAAAGAATATGCTAGAAAAAACCCTCATTCAATGGGTCCTTGGGATTCAAATTCTAAAACACATATTTCTACAATGTCATATGGTGATTTTAAAGCAAATGAAAAATCTATTACTTTATCAAAAGAAGGTACAATAAAAATTCAACATAAAAATCATCAAGGTGAAATAACTGTTCTAAAAGATGGAATAAATGTATTAAAAGATGAAATTATTGATGGTACATTTATGAGTAAGCAAGAACTTATTAAGTTTTTAAATTCAGAAATTGAAAATGCTAAAAAAAATGATCTTTTATTTTCATTACATATGAAAGCTACAATGATGAAAATTTCTGATCCTATTATTTTTGGTCATGCAGTTCGCTGCTTTTTTAAAGACTTATTCAATAAACATAAAAAAACTATAGAAAAAATTGGTGTTGATGTAAATAATGGATTTGGCAACTTTTTAAATAATTTAAAAAAGTTGACTAAAATTGAAGAATCAAAGATTCTCAAAGATATTGAGGAAGCATATAAAAATGGTCCTAAATTAGCAATGGTTGATTCTGAAAAAGGGATTACAAACCTACACGTACCTAGTGATATAATTATTGATGCATCAATGCCAGCTATGATTCGTTCATCTGGTAAAATGTGGAATGATAAGGGTAAACTTCAAGATACAAAAGCTGTCATTCCTGACAGTAGCTATGCAAGAATATACGAAGCAACAATAGATTTCTGTAAAAAAAATGGTGCATTTAACCCAAGTACAATGGGAACTGTGTCTAATATCGGATTAATGGCAAAGAAAGCTGAAGAATATGGCTCTCATGATAAGACATTTGAAATTGACTCAAATGGTACTGTTGAAATTATTGATAAAAATGGAAATATTTTAATATCTCATAATGTTGAAAAAGGAGATATTTGGAGAATGTGTCAAGTAAAACATGAACCTATTAAAAATTGGATTGAACTTGCTATTGAAAGAGGAAAAACAACAAAAAATCCAATAGTTTTTTGGCTAGATAAAGATCGTGCACATGATTTTGAATTAATTAAAAAAGTCAAAAATATTTTACCAAAATACAATACAAAAGAATTAAATATTCAAATCCTTTCCCCATTTAATGCAACAAATTTTACACTCAATAGAATTAAAGAAGGAAAAGATACTATTTCTGTAACTGGTAATGTCCTAAGAGATTACTTAACCGATTTATTCCCAATTTTAGAGTTGGGTACATCAGCAAAAATGTTATCTATAGTGCCTTTAATGAATGGAGGAGGTTTATTTGAGACAGGGGCTGGCGGATCTGCTCCTAAACATGTTCAACAATTTAATAAGGAAGGACACCTTCGATGGGATTCTTTAGGTGAATTTTTAGCTTTAACTGTTTCACTTGAACACATTAGTAAATCAACAAATAACAAGAAAGCCTCTATACTATCCAAAGCACTTGAAGATGCTACTGTAAAACTTTTATTAAATGATAAATCACCATCAAGAAAAGTTGGTGAATTAGATAATAGAGGCTCTCACTTCTATATAGCTAAGTATTGGGCCGAATCGTTAGCTAATCAATTTGAAGATACTGAATTAAAAAATATATTTTCTAAAATATCTTTTGATTTAAATAACAATGAAAATATAATTATAAATGAATTAAATAACACCCAAGGCAAACCAATTAATCTAGATGGATACTATTTCCCTAATCCTGAAAAAGTTTCTAGAGCAATGCGTTCAAGTATGACTTTCAATAATATCCTTGAAAAAATTAAATAACTGTAAACTAATTAAAAATAGATTCTATATAATCGACTGCACAAACACCAAAATTATCATTAGACCATTTAAAAATCTTATTTTTTTGAACTAAAGCAAAAGACGGAAATCTACCTGAAGCAAGTCTTGAAATCATCTCAGAGTTTTCAGCTAATCTAACATTAATATAATCTCCTAGTAATTTAATATTTGGTATTTGATCTTGGTAAGGTCTTAAAGTTTCAGGGTCGTTGCTACATACAACATATTCAATTTCAATATTTGGAATACGTTTTTTAATTTTAATCATTTTATCGATAGTGTTAAAGCAATGTGGGCAACCAGGAATGGATAACACAAAGAATTTACCTGACACTAATTCTTTTTCATCTTCACTTTTTAAAATCTCCACTGAATTATTTGAAAAGTCTCCCTTATATATAGGTGAGTATGCAAAATATATACTGAAAGGAATTAATATTAAAATAAATTGTAGAAAAAAATTAAGTGATAGTGTTACTGTTTTTTTTCTATAAAGAAAATATGTTCGTGAAATATTTTTCAGTCTACTAGAAAAAAATTTAGAGTAAAAAAGAACTAGTATTATCCCAACTACTATACTAAATAAATAGGGAAATAATTTACTAAATGTCCATGAAAAACCTAAATCAAGAAAAAATAATTCTACTGAATTCATTAAATGAAGTAATTAAACAAAAAATGGAAGCAAAGCCTCCATTTTCAAACAATTAAAATTGTACTAAAATTACGCAGGAACACACGTCTTAATTGGTATAAGAGTTGTTGCATCATTACATGCATCAACAGCATCTGAACCTTTGTGAGTTTCTGTAGTTTGATTACCCGAGGCATCTAAACAAGTGCAAGTGTACTCCTTACCACAAGAAGAGGCAATAGACATTCCTCCTAAAATTAAACCAATCACAATAAACTTTTTCATACTTATTTTTTTAGAATTATTAAATAATATATAACAATATTAACTAAAATATCTTAAGTGTCTATTAAATTGTTAATATATCTTTTTCTTTTAATACAATAGCATCGTCAATTCTCTTTGAAAAACCATTCGTGATTGTTTGTATTTCAAGTTCGGCATCTTTTGCTAAATCTTCAGATAATCCATCAGACTTTAATAACTTTATTAAACCCAAAGATTCTTTGCGATTATTTCTAATTCCTATCTTAGCCTTTTCTCCTTCTGATTTTGATATTTTAACTAACTCTTTCCTCCTATCTTCAGTTAATGTTGGTAGAGATATTAGAATTGATTCACCATTATTTTGAGGAGCAAATCCTAAATTAGCATCAATAATTCCTTTCATTATAGGATCAACCATTATTTTTTCCCATGGTTGAACAGTTAATGTTCTTGAATCCATAGTATTAATATTTGCAACCTGAGAAAGAGCTGTTGGTACTCCATAATAATCTACCATAACAGTTTGAAGCATTCTAGGAGAAGCTTTTCCAGCCCTAATTTTTGATAATTCAACTTCAAAATGGCTTAATGTTTTATCATTAGCTTTCTTTAAATCATCATAAATCATATTTAATTCTTCAGTCATTTTTTGAATTTTAATTACTAATCACATACAGTTGTTCCTACTTTTTCACCAAGTAATACTTTATTTAAATTGCCAGGTGTATCCATATCAAAAACAACAATTGGTAAACGGTTTTCTTTACATAAAGTAAAAGCTGTCATATCCATAACATTTAAACCTTTTTTATAAACATCATCAAAACTAATGACATCAAATTTAGTCGCATTTGGATTCTTTTCAGGATCTTCAGTATAAATTCCATCTACACGTGTTCCTTTTAAAATAACTTCAGCATTAATTTCAATAGCTCTTAATGAAGCAGCTGAATCAGTTGTAAAATATGGATTACCTGTACCTGCACCAAAAATAATAACCCTACCCTTTTCAAGATGACGTAATGCCTTTCTTCTAATATAAGGCTCAGCTATTTCTTTCATCTCTATTGCAGATTGTAATCTAGATTGAATACCTTTTGATTCTAGTGAAGCTTGTAAAGCCATTGCGTTAATCATAGTAGCCAACATACCCATGTAGTCACCATGTGTTCTATCCATTCCTCCTTGCTCAGCTTGAACACCTCTAAAAATATTCCCTCCTCCTATGACAATAGCTATTTGAACTCCTTTATCATGAACTAACTTAATTTGATCAGCATACTCACTCAAGCGATTATTATCAATTCCAAATAACTTATCCCCCATAAGGGATTCTCCGCTTAATTTTAAGAGAATTCTTTTATACTTCATCGTACTTATTTAAGATTTCATAAATATAACGATTTTGGTATATTTTTATATTATTTTGATACTAGATTGAATATAAAAACAAAGCCTCAACAAATATTTAAACAATATTAGTTCAAACAAAACCTCTTAAATTCTATAACTGTTAAACCAGAATCTGAAGTATTTAAAAACTGTTCAACTGTTATTTTATTATCCTTGATAAAGGATTGAGATAATAATGTATTTTCTTTAAAAAATTTACCTAAACGACCTTGCGCAATCTTCTCTGCCATTTCAGCAGGTTTTCCCTCTTGAATAGCTAACTCTTTTCCTATTTCTAGTTCCCTTGAAATTATAGCATCATCAATACCTTCTTTAGTAAGAGCTATTGGATTCATAGCTGCAACCTGCATTGCAATTTGTTTACCTACATCAGCAGCAATATCGGAACTATTATTTAATGCAACTATTGTAGCTAATTGATTGCCTGGATGATTATATGAAACGACTGTTGGACCTTCAACCTTAGCAAAATTAGAGATTTCAAGTTTTTCTCCAATAACTCCAATTTGTTCAGTTAATTTTTCTGAAATAGTTAATTTATCATTATAACTAATTTGCATAAGATCTTCTAATGAACTTACTTCTTTATCCATAGCAACTTGCATTATTGATTTAACCATAGACTGAAAATCAGGGTTTTTTGCTACAAAATCTGTTTCACAATTTAATTGGAGTATATAACCTACTCCTTGTTGAACTTCTGCAAAAATTACTCCCTCTTTAGCCTCATTGTCTCCTCTTTTCGCTGCTACTTTTTGACCTTTTTTACGAAGTACATCAACAGCAGATTCAAAATCTCCATTAGTTTCAACAAGAGCATTTTTACAATCCATCATGCCCGCACCTGTTTGCTTTCTTAATTTATTTACATCTGAAGCTGTAATTGCCATAATTCTTCTTTTATTTAATAATTTTATTCTAACTCCTAGCCCTCTTTCTTTGTAGCTGCAGCTTTCTTTGTAGCTGTAGCTTTTTTTGTAGCTGTAGCTTTCTTTGTAGCTGTAGCTTTCTTTGTAGCT